>Ga0208300_100311_pt1 | contig 41141 bp, 30 predicted proteins | sample 23_taG_FD_184096 | JGI IMG/M metagenome (GOLD analysis project Ga0208300, IMG submission 184096) | Marine viral communities from Cariaco Basin, Caribbean Sea - 23_WHOI_OMZ (SPAdes) (version 2) | ecosystem: Environmental > Aquatic > Marine > Oceanic | place: Caribbean Sea: Cariaco Basin...
ATTGCATAGCACGATTGGATATGTGTCACCCTTTGAGTTTGAAAAGCGGTATTATGATAATTTAACCCTGTCAGGCATCGCTGCCTGACTCAAGTAAATCACTCTCCGATAAAGTCGGGGCGGTTCAACCTGATTCGAAGTAAATATATATAGTAAATGTCTCAAAAAAATAGTTAACTTTTTTATTGTTTTAGTCAACTGCTTTTCCACAACTGAGCAAGGCGTTATGGCTCAAAATAAATTTATATTAAAGTCCTTCATAGTGACTAAATTATAGAGCTTGAACAACTCGGAAAAAGTTGTTCGAGTCGTAGTTGATATGATTGTCTGCTTTTATATCATAAAATTAATCCTTCAAAACAACTCACCCATCTCAAACTCTTCCTCAAAATCAAATCCCAACTGCTCACCTTTGCGTTGTCTCATTTGCTCGATACGTTGTTTACGTCCTACGATAAGCCGTAATACCTCGCGTTGCTGCTCTGTACTCATACTCAGCCACTGTTGGCGCTCAGTTCGACTGCGCAGGCAACCAAAGCAATAGCCTTTTTTGTTGCTTTGACAGACACCGATACAAGGGTTGTCAATGTCGAACAGCTCAAACTGTTGATTCATGGTAGCTCCATCGCTATTGCTATCATTCCTTTGATTGGCGCAAACTATTGTCATAGCCCATTATGTCGCAAATACTGAATAATAGTGTGCCGTTTTATTGTTACTATGTTTACTGGGCGGGTGCTATGCTGAGCTTTACTAGCCAATATAAGATAATCATAACAAAACTAATAAGTGAGATGAGACATGAACATAATTTATATTCATGGATTGGACAGCGATGCCAATTCTACTAAAGGGAGGCTGTTAGAAAAATACTGTCAGCAGTACCATCCTGATATCAATGTATTACGCCCTGATCTGAATCAATCGCCTGACCACGTTTTTAATCACATACTGTCCTTAATAGAAAGTGCCAATAATAAAAGCGAGCGTATTAAAAGCGCGCAGTTTGGAGCGGCAAATACGGTATTAGTAGGTAGTTCATTAGGTGGTTATTTTTCTACGCTAGTCAGTAATCATACAGGCTGTCCGGCGCTTTTATTAAACCCTAGTACGCAGCCACACGTTACCCTACAACGATTTGCTAATGAAGCCGTATCTGCTGATAGTGGCAAAGATACATCGTCCGACGATTATGTTATCCATTCGACGACAGGCGGCTGGGATATTACCAACGCGGATCTACAGTGGTTTGCCGATCATCCGTTATCGGCAGTAAATTACCCTAGTAAAGTCGCTGTCCTGATTAAAGCGGGCGATGAGCTATTAAATGCTAAATTGTCTAAAAGCTTTTACCAAGTCCAAGGAGCAGCAGTGACGGTGCAAGCAGGGGGCGATCATCGATTTAGTGACTTTCATGAGCAATTACCGATGGTCATTAAACTATTACAGCAATTAGCCGATTAATCCAAGCTTGAGTAAACCGTTAAAGAGACGACATTATATGACGTGATCGACTGACTATTAACGTTAATGTCGCTGTTTTTCGTTATAATGGTTCAATAGAATTAAACGCACGTGAACAATTAAGGATGCATTTGTGAGTCAATATAATGCGCAATCATTAGAAGTTTTAGAAGGACTTGAGCCAGTTCGTCGTCGCCCCGGTATGTACACTGACACCACACGGCCCAATCATTTGGCGCAAGAGGTCATTGATAACTCGGTGGATGAAGCATTGGCGGGCTATGCAAGAACCATCAAGGTTCAGCTGCATAGTGACGGGTCGTTGTCAGTTGAGGATGATGGCCGCGGTATGCCGACCGATATTCACCCTGAATTTGGTCAATCAGGGATTGAGCTGATTTTAACTCGCTTGCATGCGGGCGGGAAGTTTTCAACCTCTAACTATGAGGTGTCAGGCGGCTTGCATGGCGTGGGTATTTCCGTCGTCAATGCGCTATCCACACGTGTTGAAGTAACGGTATGGCGCGATAGTACGCAGTTTGAGATGGCGTTCGAGAATGGCGCACCTGTGACACCTCTTACTGAAAACATTAGCTCAAATAAGCGTAAACGTGGTACTAGAGTGCATTTTTGGGCGGATGGCAGCTTCTTTGATACGCCTAAGTTCAATGTCAAACAACTCAAGCATAATTTAAAGGCCAAAGCGGTTTTAGCCGCGGGTCTAACGATTGAGTTCACTGATGATATTAATGATGAAAAGGTGGTTTGGCAGTTTACGGATGGGGTGGTTGAGTATTTAAACGAGCAACTAGATGGTCTTGAAACGTTGCCCGAAGCCCCATTTTATTATAATCATGAAGCCAAAAATGGCGCGCGTGCGGGTATTACCTTTGCGCTATCTTGGTTGCCGGATGGTGGCACACCCATTCAAGAGAGCTATGTGAACCTGATTCCGACCGCTCAAGGTGGCACGCATGTTAATGGCTTGCGCACAGGTATTTTAGAAGCACTCCGTGAATTTTGTGACATCCATAACTTATTGCCTCGTAGTGTGAAGCTGACGGCAGAAGATGTCTGGGATGGGGTCAACTATATCTTGTCGCTTAAGTTTTCTGAGCCGCAGTTTTCTGGACAAACCAAAGAGCGTTTGTCGAGTCGTGAAGCGGCTGGCGCGGTACAGACGCTGGCAAAAGATGCTTTTAGCTTATGGCTTAACCAGCATGCTGATATGGGTGCTCAAATTGCCGAGCTGGCGATTAATAAAGCTGGCCGTCGTCTCAAATCGGCCAAAAAAGTCGCGCGTAAAAAAATCACACAGGGTCCTGCCTTACCGGGCAAATTGGCAGATTGTCGTGGGGATCTACGCGATGGTGCTGAGCTGTTCTTAGTAGAAGGTGACTCGGCGGGCGGCTCAGCCAAACAAGCCCGTGACCGCCATTATCAAGCAATACTACCGTTGCGTGGGAAGATTCTTAATACGTGGGAGGTGTCATCAGACACGGTACTCTCGAGCCAAGAGATTCATGACATCGCGATTGCGATCGGTGTCGATCCCGCCTCTGACGACTTGTCCGAGCTGCGCTATGACAAAGTATGTATCTTGGCGGATGCCGACTCTGATGGCTTGCATATTGCCACACTGATTTGCGCGTTATTCGTCAAACATTTCCCAGCACTGGTCGATGCCGGTCACTTATTTGTCGCCATGCCGCCATTATATCGAGTGGATGTGGGTAAAGAGGTGCATTATGCGTTAGATGAGCCTGAGCTGGAACATATTTTAGAAAATGTTCCTGGGAATAAAAAAGCTCAAATTACCCGCTTTAAAGGGCTTGGGGAGATGAGTGCAGAGCAGCTACGTGAAACCACGATGAACCGTGATACTCGGCGCTTAGTTCAGCTAGATATGGACGACATGGTGCTGACCAATAGTATTATGGACATGCTGTTGGCAAAAAAACGCGCGACTGATCGTAAGTCATGGCTTGAGAATAAAGGTAATTTGGCCAATATCCCTTAGAAAGCTTTATTAGTCTTTTCGCTGTTAGATTTCCATTTATAGCAGTTGATAAATGCGTAAGCTGGCAAGTAATAAAAGCTGATAAAATTCAACGTGGTAACAGACGCTTAATGCTATTATGTAGGCATCTTTTATTATACGGTGCCGTCATGACATCAAGTTTTTTTAAGGGTTCTAAAACGGTTGTTTCGCAGCCTAAACGCTCTAAAATACTGCCGAAGCTCAGCAAAAAACAGCTGGGTAACTTAGTCCCAAAACGAGGCGGTAAATTTACGCCAGTTATTGCATCAATGCTGCTAAAAATGGCGGGCTGGCGCAATGTGGGTGAGATACCTAATATTCCGCAGGCCGTGGTACTGGCGCTGCCCCACACGTCTAATGTCGATGGAATTTACGCGATTCCAAGCTTGTTTGCCTTAGATGTAAACATCAGCATCATGGCTAAGCATACGCTATTTAAAGTGCCGGTGTTTGCGCAGCTGTTAAACTGGATAGGGGTCATTCCTATTGATCGGGGTAATAAAGGTTCAGTGCTGCAAGCCAGTATTGATAAGTTCAAAACTGGCGAACCTCTGTTTTTAGGGTTGGCGCCAGAGGGTACTCGTCAATACACTGAAACTTGGAAGACAGGTTTTTATTATTTAGCGTTAGGCGCTGGTGTCCCAATTCTACCCGTGGCCATGGACTATAAGACCAAAGAGGTGCGTTTTATGTCGCCGGTCTATCCTAGTGGCGACATCGACGCTGATTTGCCAAAAATCTATGCTCAGTATAAGGGGGTAGTACCAAGACATCCTGAGCGCTTATCGCAGCCATTACAGGATATCAATAACGTAGCTGAATAAGGGTTGTGGCAGAGTGACTGATACTTATGTGGCTAAACGTTTATCACTGATCTTTAATAACTGAGCTTTAATAAACAAAAACCCCCTGATAGCCCATATCAGGGGGTTTTTTACTGTCAGGTTATGTGATTTGAGTATCTATCCATTCAACCCATCAGAGATGCTAAAAATTTGGCTGACCATTAGAGGCACTGACACCGCCATCAACAGGCAAGTTAACGCCTGTAATCATAGCCGCATCATCACTTGCTAAAAAAGTAATCGCAGCGGCAATATCTTCGGGCGTTGCCAGACGACCAAGGGCAGAGCGGGCAAAGAATTTATCCTGTTTCGCCTCATTGTCTTGAATGGCAGTCGTCATATTCGTTTTAGTCACGCTTGGGTTGACGGCATTGACACGAACGCCATCCGGTCCATGGTCTAAGGCGAGAGTGCGCGTTAAATTGGTCACTCCAGCTTTGGCGGCATTGTAAGCGGCCATGTTCCAATCACCGCCCACCCCTGATAGTGATGAGACATTCACAATATTGCCTTTAGTTGCTATTAGATGCGGCATGACTGCTTGTGAGACATAAAAAGTCCCATTTAAATTGACATCAATGGCGGACTTCCAGTCCTCAGCAGATAGGTCTGTTATTTTCCCTTGCGTGGCTTTGCCCGCATTATTGACCAAAATATCGATCTTTTCAAACTTGTCTATCACGGCTTGGACCATCTCTTGTACTTGGCTTTGTACGCTAATGTCACACGTCACAGTTAGATAGTTGTCAGTGTGAATCCAAGAATGATCTTCCGGAAACTCTTGAGCGGTGGCTTGTAAGGTTTCAGGCGTGCGGCCTACTAAAACAACGCTGGCGCCTTCTTGAGCAAAGCGAATGGCGGTTGCCCGGCCAATACCTGAGCCTGCACCTGTGACGATAACCGTTTTTTCTTTAAAGCGCTTCATAATGTTCAATCCTTGTTATTATGTGAGGGTCATTAAATAATCTTAATACACGTATCTGTGCCGGACAGCTTACAAAGAGTACGTGAGCGCAGTCTATAACTGTAAGACCTACGCACAAGCTATATTGCTTTGATATCATCATAACAATTCATTGCTATGAAAGCGACTGTGTCTGATAGCGCTTATGTAGCTTAAATTTTCGTGGCCAAAATATATCTGCCGTGCTCATAATAGGGATTTCATCTCATCATTAGTAAAGTGCCATACAAGATGATATAGGCATTCGACGATAAGGTAATAGGTAAGGACAACATGGTAAAAAGCAAACAATCCAGTAAATTGTCTCAAGTGCGGCTACCCTTATCTATTCCTGCTCGTAAAGGCGAGTCTTAGTTGTAGCAAAGTGGTTTTTTTAGAGGCTCCTCATCAGTCAAATGACTAAAGATTTAAGACCTCTATTTCCATAAAAAAAGACAGCTTAAGCTGTCTTTTTTTGTATTTTAGACTAAAGAATAATGAATAACTACTTATTATTGAAGTCGTCGTTAAGACCGCTTCCAGGCAGTAATTTATCGTTATTGACTGTATTGTTGTCATCCACGTTATCGTTGTGAATGTCATCAGTATTAACGTGAGGTGTGTCCACTACATCCGTACGCAAGTCAGTCGTTGACGTGCTTGTCGTTGTTGGTGTACTTGATGCAGTCGGCGTGTTTTCACGAACTGAATCAGCAACTTTATCTGCAGTGTCTGATGTGGTCTTAGTGTGACGCGTGGTTTTTACTTTAAGACCAGTGCGTTCTTCTTCTACCTTATCCTGCATCTTGCGTAGGAAGCGGGCGGCTGCTTCTTGACCGCCAAGACCAAATGATAGTGCAAAGGCGACAGCGACAGCGCCTAGTGTCAGACCAAATGCTAGATTAACGATCGAATCAGCGATACCCATCGCCTTGAGACCCATCGCAAGTACCAAGCCCATGATCAATACACGTACGATATTGGCTAGAAACTGTGAGCCTTGCTCAGAACGCTCAACGACTCCAGCAATGATATTGGCAAGCCAAAAGCCAATAAATAGAATGATGGCGCCTAAGATGATATTGGCACCAAAAGCGATAAACATCGTGATGATGGCTGAGATAGCTTCAAACCCTAATAGATCAGCGGCGGCGATAGCAGCAAACAACATGGCAAAGAAGATAATTGCATAGGCAACGAGGTCAGAGATTTTCTGGTTACCCATGGTTTCTTGCAGGCCAACCTTGGCTGGCAGCTGATTAACCTCGGTATTTTCGATTAGACCTTTGACAATGTTAGCGACCATACGTACGACGTAGAAAGTGACCACTAGGATAGCCGCTGCCATAAAGATGTTTGGTAGCGCTTCCATGATTTTGTTTAGCATGTTCGTCGCCGGACGAGCAATGACTTCGATTTTCAGAGCGTTTAGTGCTGCAATAATAGTTGGGATGATAATCACTAAAAATGCTAATGAACCCGCAATATTTGGTAGGCTATTCTGTTCGCTCAAGCCTGCTTTTGACGCAAGTTCTTGTACATTAAAAGTAGAAACAAGGTTGGTCACAATGCCGCGTACGACTTTCGCAATGATATAACCGACCACGAAAACCACACCAGCAATGATAATGTTAGGAATAAAGCTAAAGATTTTATCCACCATATTCGTCAATGGAGCAAATAAACCATCAAGCTCTAACTGGCCAAGTACCATGGTCAAAACCACCAATAAGATAAACCAATAAACCATATCAGCAATGGTGCTGCTCATTGGTTTTACGCCAGCTCGCGCACTCAAACGCTCATCCATTGACGTTTTGGCTAGGGCTGCATTGATCGCTGTGCGGGCAACTGTCGCCACCACCCAACCAATCACACCAATGGCGATAGCACCGATCAGGTTAGGAATAAACGCCAATACTTGGTTGACCATATTTGCAAATGGTGCCGAAATAGAGTTTAAATTCAATTGGCTAAGTGCCCCAGAGATCGCGATGATAAAAATAAACCAAAAAACAATCTTAGAGATAATCCCCTCAAGATCGTAGGTTTTACCTGTTGACGAGTTCATACGTTGGTTTAAGTTAACTTTGGCTAACACTCCGCGGACCAGAGCTGCGATGCCAAGGGCCACCAACCAACCGATGATAAAAATTAAAATAGCGCCGATAATAGAACCAATAGGTCCACCCAAATAACCATTGAACGATGTATACGTTGGGTTCATCTTATCCTCCTTGAAGCATCATATAAAAGCCGCTAAAAAATATGCAGATAGCTATTAGTGAGCGGAACCAATATATAGATGATTATAATAAATAGTAATTTTTTAATTAAGTTAGGCGGCGATATTACAATTTTTGAGGATATAGTCTTATCAAAAGTATCGGTTTGCCTCATCTTGATAGCGTTAATACCAAACTCTAAATAACCATGATAAAAATTTACGCTCAATTACTTATCACCTTAACTTATTCAGCTTAGCTTATGTATTGCTGGTTTTAAAGATAGAAAGCTTAACGTGAGACTGTATTTGTGTGATAACTTGTTATTATGATGAGGTATATTTACATAGACTGTACATTCGCCCGATAATTTCATCCCAAATATGGCTCCTAAAACTAAGATTTGTTATGATAGAAGCATGTGACATCTCGCCACTATTCTTACAATTTGAGAGTACTTTATGAAAAAAATCACTACTTTAAGCGTTAGTGCACTTGCGAGTGCTATGTTATTGATCACGGGTTGTAGCACCAATAACGGCAACCAAGAGACAGCCGCTCAAAGCGTTTCTATCACCGAACAAAGCTCAGCAAATGAAAAAGTAGGTTATAGTTTGGGTTATATGATGGCTGAAGGGAATAAAGAAGCGGTCGGTGATCTAAACCTTGACACTTTTGAACAAGGCTTCCGTGATGGTTACGAAGGTAACGAATCCGCGTTGACGCAAGAGCAGATGCAAGAAGTATTGATGACGTATCAAAAAGAGCAAGAAGAGAAGTTTGTTAAAGATATGGAATCAAAAGCGGCAGAAAACAAAACCAAGGGCGCAGCCTTCTTAGCCGAAAACGCTAAGAAAGAGGGCGTAACAGAAACGGCTTCTGGTTTACAGTATAAAGTCATCGAAGCTGGTACGGGTCAATCACCAAAAGCCACTGACGTGGTCGAAGTAAACTACGAAGGTAAATTGATTGATGGTACGGTATTTGATAGCTCTTATGAGCGTGGTGAGCCAATTGAGTTCCCATTAAATCAAGTCATCGCTGGCTGGACGGAAGGGCTTCAGTTGATGAAAGAGGGCGGTAAATACGAGTTTTATATCCCATCAGACATCGCTTATGGCGAAGCGGGTAACGCAGGTATTGAGCCAAATAGCACGCTCATCTTTACGGTTGAGCTATTAGACGTAAAATAATGCATTATTAGCTAAGCATTGCTAGAGAATAAAAAGCCTTCATAGCGACTATGAAGGCTTTTTTATGGATGAACTGGTTGCATTTGAGTGTTGTCAGTCTGTTAAAAAAGTGTAGTAGCTCATAAATGCGTTGTCAGTTCGGCATTAGTTACAGATTTTTTTGGAATACTTTGGAGTTGCGACCGTTGTGGTATTTTTCTTGACGTGATTCCGGTAGGGCGCTGGCCTCAACTTCAGCAAAGCCTTGTTCGACGAACCAATGGGCTGTACGAGTGGTCAAAACAAATAACTTATGCAGACCATGACTGCGTGCTTGTTGCTCTAAAAATGCTAATAAGTCAGCGCCACGGCTTCCGCTACGATACTCAGGATGTACGGCCACACAAGCCACTTCTGCTGAGTCTGCATCTAGGGGATAAAGGGCGGCACAGCCTAAAATCATACCATCACGCTCAATGACACTATAGTGATCAATCTCTTGCTCTAAGCGCTCACGCGAGCGGCTGACTAAAATGCCTTGTTCTTCCAGAGGTGATAACAGCTCAATAAGCCCGACCACATCGTCAATATTGGCACGACGAATTTCTTCATAAGGATCATGGCTAATAAGGGTGCCAGAACCATCACGGGTAAATAGCTCCTCTAGTAGCGCGCCATCTTTGGCATAGGAAATAATATGCGTACGATGAACACCTTGGCGGCAAGCATTACTGGCGCAGCTTAAAAAGTAGTTAATCTCACAGTTTAAATCACGATCACGTAAAAAGCGGTCGACTTCGTTTGGAATCATTTCGCGTAACAGGCGGTCGTCGTGATTGATGCCAGCCTCTTCACCCAAAAATATGAGCTTATCAGCACCCAGTGCCACGGCTGCGCTAAGCGCCACATCTTCAGCCAGTAAATTAAAGACTTCACCAGTGGCTGAATAGCCCATTGAACCTAAAATCACGATATGGTCGTGTAAAAGGTTATTTTTGATGGCTTCCACATCGATAGAGCGTACTTCCCCCGTCATTTGGTAATCGACACCATCACGGATACCATAAGGGCGTGCGGTGACAAAATTCCCTGATATGGCATCGATGCGCGAGCCGTACATAGGGGAGTTGGCCAGTCCCATCGACAGCTGTGCTTCAATTTGCAAGCGAATCGCCCCTACCGCTTGTAAAATAGCGGGCATCGCGACCCTTGGGGTAATGCGAATATCTTGATGTAGTGGGGAGGCGATACCGGTATTTTTTAGATTATTCTCAATTTGCGGTCGCGCCCCATGCACCAACACGAGCTTGATACCTAAGCTATGTAACAAAGCGAAATCGTGTATCAGAGTGCTAAAGTTAGGATGATTGACCGCCTCTCCCCCAAACATAATCACGAACGTTTTGCCGCGATGGGTATTAATGTAGGGAGCGGAGTTACGAAACCAATGGACGTATTCAGGGTTGATTTGTGGCATAGCGCTAGTAGTCATAATAGGAGCAGTGATTGTCAGAAAAAGAAAAAGGGCGCAGCAAAAAAATGCCTATCGCTAAAGATTTACCATAGCAAAAAACGCCGTTATGAGCTATCTTTTATTTCATAGTGTTCATCAATGCTGATCAGGGATTGACTATATACACAACCTCTACACGGGGTTAGTGTACGTACAAACGCTTTTTGTTATGCTAAACGCTATTGCTTTACCAGCTGCGTTTTACCGATATATTAACTAGGGATAATGAAAGTCATGAAAAAGAATAACCAATTTGCTAGTCCATTTAGTGCTTGGAGCGGCCATCGCTTGTTTCACGTTGTTGCTGGTACGCTCATCGGTGCCATGGTAGTAACGCAAGCTTCAGCAATGCTGCCGACGCCAGAACAAGCGGTTGATGGGTCAGTGGCTATGCAGGCAAGTGCCAATCAAAGCAGTAACTCAAGTGCGCAAGCCGTCAATAGTAAAATTACCGCGTCACTGATTAGTACGGACGCAAATGGTCAAGAAGTTTTGGTTCCTGTAAATGCCAGCACACGCTTGCAATCAGGGAATGTTTTAGAGTATCAAGGGTATTTTACCAATACCAATGCGGATCGAGTCCGTAAGATGACAGTGACGATGAGTATCCCTGAGCAAGTAGAATTATTGAAGACGGTATCTCCTGATTTTCCATATGGCAGTGTCGATGGCAACAATTTTGCGCGTATGCCACTACGTACAAAGGTTGATAATCAGCTACAAGATGTCGCAATGAAGTATTACAAAGCGGTTCGTTGGGATCTTGAAGGTGTGGGCCTCAATGACACAGTCGTGGTTAAGTATCGCGCGCGCGTTAAGTAAGTAGACGTTTAATATAATTTTTTGCTTAATTGTCATGGATAAAATCAAAAAAGCACCACAGCTTTAAACTGTGGTGCTTTTTTTTCGTCAAAATCTAGAGATTTTTATCAGGGCTGCTTATCAATAAATCAGAGAGTCGCGTATTTACTGTCAGATTTCTGTTTGATTAACTGTTTAATGGCATAAATTTGTGAAGTCGTGGCTTGCGCGCCCGCGGTAATCAAAGCTTGGCGCTGACTGGTATCTATTGAGCTGATGTGACCCACGTCAGGGGTAATGACAATGTCAGCACGATCCCGTTCATGACGCATTGATAAGGCGCGATTGGTGTTTGGCTGAGTGGTGATATTATGCTCTAAAAATCCCCAAAAGCTGCTCATTGAATTGAAGGTTGATATGCGCTTGAGAGCAAAAGAGCGGTTATTAGCAGTGGTCACATCAACAGCAATGATAACGTCAGCGCCCAAAGCACGGGCACTATCAACTGGTACCAAGCTCACCACACCGCCGTCGATGTATTTTTTGCCCACTTTTTCTGGAATACGTGGGGCGATAAAAATATTGGGCACGCTACAGGAAGCTTGGACGGCCAGTCCGGCATTCCCTGAGGTAAAGACAGTCTTTTTTAACGTGTGCTTTTCCGCAGCGACCGCCGCAAAGCCGATTGGGAAGTCTTCTATTGCTCGTCCATCCACTTTGTTATTGATAAAATTTCTGAGTTTGAAGCCCTCGACAAAACCTTGGTTAGATAAGACAAAGTCTGTTAACTCGTTATCAGCCGTCGTCAGTGCTAAATGCTCAAGCTGCGCTGGTGTATAGCCACTGGCATATAGGCTGCCAACCAAGCTGCCGACGCTGGTACCAACGATGAGCGTCGGCGTAATACCGTTCTCTTCTAATGCTTTAATCACCCCGATATGAGCAAAGCCCTTGGCTCCGCCACCACCCAAAACTAACGCAACACTAGGTGACGCTATTGCAGGTGCTTTAATCGTTGGGGTCACTGTGCTACAAGCACTCATAAATAGTGTCAATGCTATAAGTGTGCTCACACGCGTTAATACTGAATGATGACGGTATAGATGCGAAACGAAAGAAGCAGGCATAAAAAAGACCTTATATCATTGCCATAATCTAGCAAAGAAGACAGCAGTTATTGGTATGATATAACTGAAGTCATGTTTTATCGCGCACGGATTATTACGCTTATAACACACGGTACGTTGTAATATAAGTTAGTCGCGTATATAAAATTTAAAAACCTTATCTTTAGGATCTTTGATGCCCACATCGGTTAGTCACTCTTCAATCAGTCCCTCAGACCCTCCTAGGTCGGAGCCACCAGTCTCGGCGCTAGAGATGCCAGTGACTGCGCTGGCTGGTGTGGGTGTAAAAGTGGCCGAGCAATTAGAACAGCTAAGCATTAAACGAATATTTGATTTGCTGCTGCATCTGCCACGTGCTTATGAAGATCGCAGTCGATTATTGTCTATCGCAGAGGTGGCTCATGGGCAATCGGCGTTAATCACAGGACGTGTGGTACACGTTGATGCCAAACGCAGCGGTATGACAGTGGTGGTAGATGATGATACTGGCACCATATCTCTGCGCTTCTTTAAGGTTTATCGTGGTCTGGCCCAGACCATGAGTCTAGGCACAAGGTTGCAACTGTTTGGTGAAGTCAAAGTCAGTCGTTACGGCAAACAGATGCATCATCCTGAATATCACATCATTACTGATAACGCCGCTATTACCAATACAGGTTTGCAGCCCATTTATCCAAGCGTCAAAGGCTTACACCAGAATAAGCTGCGCACATTGATTAAGCTTGCGTTACAGACCGTGCGCAGCCAAGACCTGCCAATGACACTATTGACAGCGGCAGATTTTTCAGTCGTGGCCGACTTACCCTTAGTGCCTTTTGAGCCGACTAAGTCGCTTACGACAGAGCCAGACTATCCAGAAGATATCTTCTCCACATTGGCGCGTAGTGTGCCAGATAACAGTCTCAATCAAACCAATACCATGGCTTATGACGCCAATCATAATGCCATTACCGAGGCCGTTAGAGTGTCCAATAATAATGTCTATAATTTGACGATATTTGAGGCACTGGTGTTACTGCATACGCCGCCCACTTATACCGATGCGGGTCAGCAGTATAAACTGTTAATGCAATTAAGTGCGCGCACGCACGCTGCTTGTCAGCGTTTAATCATTGAGGAGCTGACGGCTCATCAGCTCAGCTTATTATATCGCCGCCAGCAATTGCATCAGCATAAGGCACCCAAATGTGCCATTAAAAGCCCATTGGCTGAGCAACTATTTGCTGCATTACCTTTTGACTTAACAGGCGCACAAAAAAAGGTAATGAAAGATATCACGACTGATATGGCAACCTCGATTCCTATGCTGCGACTGGTACAAGGGGATGTGGGCGCTGGCAAGACGTTGGTAGCAGCAGGGGCAGCAGGCTATGCTCTTGATAGCGGCTGGCAAGTGGCGGTTATGGCACCGACGGAGATTTTGGCAGAGCAGCATTTACTTAACTTTAAACACTGGTTTGAACCGTTAGGTATTGGGGTGGGTTGGCTTGCGGGTAAGCAAACCGCAAAGCAGCGACGTGAAGCGTTAGAAGCGGTGGCAGAAAACACGGTACAGATCGTTGTTGGTACTCATGCGCTGTTTCAAGAGCAGGTGCAATTTGCCAAATTGGGGCTGGTTATTATTGATGAGCAGCATCGGTTTGGCGTCGAGCAGCGTATGGCATTGACCAATAAAGGCGTGGCCAACAGTACGCCGCATCAGCTGATTATGACGGCAACGCCGATTCCGCGTACGCTTGCGATGAGTGTCTACGGCGACATGGATACCTCGATTATCGATGAGTTACCGCCTGGGCGGACCCCGATTACTACCGTGACGATTGACCGCAACCGCCGTGATGATGTGATTGAGCGTATTGCGATTAACTGCGAAGCTGGCAGGCAAGCATATTGGGTTTGCTCACTGGTAGAAGAGTCTAGTGTGCTCGATGCGCAAGCGGCCGAAGCGACTTATGAAGATTTAAACGAGCGGTTAAATATTCGTATTGGGCTGGTACATGGCAAGATGAAGTCAGCAGACAAACAAGCCATCATGCAATCTTTTAAAGCCGGTCATCTGGATTTATTGATTGCTACCACGGTCATTGAAGTTGGCGTCGATGTGCCCAATGCCTCATTAATGGTCATTGAAAATGCAGAACGATTGGGTCTATCGCAATTACATCAATTGCGCGGGCGCGTTGGACGTGGCTCAACCAAAAGCTACTGTGTCCTGCTGTACCAAAAGCCATTGTCTGAAACGGGGACTGAGCGCCTAAACGTTCTACGTGATAGTACAGACGGCTTTGTCATTGCACAAAAAGACTTAGAGCTGCGCGGACCGGGGGAGCTGTTGGGTAAGCGGCAAACGGGCAATGTGGGTTATTACTTGGCCGACCTCATCCGTGATGAGCAGCTATTTGCCATAGCACAGCGGTTGGCCAAACACTTGATTGCAGATCCAGCGCGCAAAGCTGATGTCAGTCAGCTTATTCATCGCTGGATGCCAGAGGCGAGTCGTTATACTAATGCCTAACCGAGGTTTTTTAGCTTTATTTTGACGTTTCATTCACTCCTTTATCTTCCCTTGTCAGAAGCATGTATGCACCAGTATAAATAATAAATGTCGAGCTAGTGGAATCAACCTTTTTTATCCAAACTCCTCTACTGACTAAGCTTATGAACTGGACTTTTAGTATTTTTTATCAACTAATATTGACTTATGTGTTCGCTAATTATTATTGATATGTGGTTGTCAGTGTGGCAGCTTATGATACTAGATCGCTATTTTATGACCTCCACATTTGCTGATATTTGATCGTCATAACGTATTTTTTAGAACAACGAGTTAGTCAGAAAGACAGCAATTGGGGGTGTAACGACTGCTAACAGGACGTTAGCAGTTTTCAGTATTGTTAGTGCACTTAGGGGTTATTTAATAGTGATCGGGTTTACTATTTATTTAACTGTTTGAATGTCAATACAAGGATGTGTCATGAAAAAAACGTTCATCTTCGCTTGCGCTGTTGTGTGCCCATTATTATTTAGTCAATCTGCATTTGCTGAGTTTGACTATTTTAAGACAGATGGTAGTTTTAAGCGCTTTTCAGTGTCTGCTGGTTGGTTGCATGCAGCCCCACAAGGTGATGCCAATGCGTTAAAAAACACCACTGCTATCAAAGATGGTACCGTGGCGGATAATGGAAGCGTACGGGTTTCAACGGTTAGAGAGGTCATTGATCCCAATCAAGATCAAGCAGTGATTGATCGTGTGAACAGCGCTTTAGGTTTATTGGCTCTCATAAGTCCGGATGGTGAAAACACCGATTTAGCAAATACTACTTTGGGTAATATTTCTGGAACATCTACCATTAATGGCTTAGAAAGCTGGACCAGTGCTGGGACTGGCCTTGAGTCCGATGATGTGGATACGGTAGGTTTATTGTTTAATTACTATCTGGATGACAACTGGTCAGTAGAGTTTAAAGCTGGTGTGCCGCCAAAAGTGGATATTATGGGTAAGGGACAAGTCTTTGCGCCATTAACTGCTGTGGTAAGTCCTAGTGGTGAAGCTGGACAATTAGTAGGTGAGTTTGATATCAAAAAAGACATTCCGATTACCGATTTAGAGCAAGGTAGTGGTGTTGCATCAACGGCGCGGGCGTGGTTACCAGCCGCTGGTATACAGTATCAATTTGGCCAGTCTGGCGTCAATAAATTCCGCCCTTATGTCGTGGCAGGGGTCATGTACGCCTATTTTAATGATATCGAACTTAATGATGGTATTCGTCAGGATTTAGAGCGCGCAGGCGATCAGATTCAAAATATCAAAGATGGTAAAGCTGGTGCTGCTCTAGAGAATCTAAAGTCTAGTAGTGGTATGCATGTCGATGTTGACGCAGAGAGTGCTTTTGCGCCTATCCTGACAATTGGCGCTACCTATGACTTTAATGACAGATGGTTTGGTGTGGGTTCTCTGTCCTACGCAAAACTCGATAGTGAGACGACTATCACTGTCAAAAACGATGCAGGTGAAGAGCTTATTCGCTCAAAGTCTAATCTGGATATCGATCCGTACATTAGTTATCTTGGCGTCGGCTATCGTTTCTAATTCATTCTGTGCAAAAGATAACGTACTTAGCTAATGATAACGCACATTCTTAAGGGTGTGCGTTGTGTTATGGGGCTGGCCTGTTTTTAGGGTGCTAATCTTTTGACCTCTCAATACTTTATTCTATAAAACAGGGTCTTTTTTTTGTTTTTTGACCCATGTTACTTTGCCTATTTAGCGTGATTTATTGACATAAAACGTAAATTATAAAAAATAAGATGACCACAGGAATGTGCTATTCTCAATAACTTCATCGGATATTGTAATAATAAACAGCACTTTAGAGAGTGAGAGTTTTCTCTAGTAGATAAGCCGCGCAGTAAAGCGATTTAGATGTTATGCCAATGACCTGTTATTTTTTTATGATTCATGTGACGTATGAATATTCTTTTATTAGCACTCACATATCTGACCTTTTAATTTTATTATTGCCCGTATTTACAGAGAGTCATCATGAGCGATCTTAAAGAAACCAACCCCAAGCCAGTTGTAGAAACAGAGCTGCCACCCTATCGTCAATCTGACTCAGGGGCACAAAAATCGCCCTCAAAGCTACCATTATGGTTGTTACCAGTATTGGCAGTGGTGCTCGTCATCGGTGTGTTGCTTGGCAAGTATTGGGGCAGTAATAACGAAACAGCCGACGTTGATTCAATAGCCTCTAACAGTGCGCCAAGTGATGGTAATAATCCAAGTGCTGCTAGTGCTGAGCAAGCGGTATTGTCAGTAGAAACGATTGTGCCAAACCAAGATGATATTGGTAATACCTTGAGTGCTGATGGCACGATCAATGCCAAAAATACGGCGAATGTCAGTGCAAAAGTGACCGGCGTCGCTATTGAGCGTATATTGGTTGAAGAAGGTGATCGCGTCAAAGCGGGCCAAGTGTTGGCAGTGTTTGATACCGATGCCATGGAGCAGCAAGTCTTACAAGCAGAAGCAGATGTTGCAGAGGCTGAGGCAACGCTTGCCAATGCCAGCGCCGATGCCGCGCGTGTTTTGCCCCTGATAGATATTGATGCCATCAGTAAACAAGAGGCCGACCGCTATCGCACCGCCGAGATGAAAGCCAGAGCCGCTTTGCAGGCAGCAAAAGCCAGATTAAGTACGCAGCGGTTGACGTTAGAGAACGCCGAAGTTGTCGCACCAGTCAGTGGTATCGTCAGTGAAAAAATGGCTGAGGTTGGTATGGTGGCCGGTGGTGAGCCTTTGTTTACCATTATTAAAGGCGGCGTTTTAGAATGGCGTGCGGATATCGACCCTAAGCTGGTCAGTGATATTAATATCGGTACTCCTGTACGCGTGAGCTTGCCAGATGGGGATTCTGTGATGGGGCAGGTGAGCCGTATTGCACCGACGGCAGACAACAACCGTCAGGTTACCATTTATGCCAGCTTAGCTGCCAATGCCAAAGTACGTGCCGGTATGTATCAAACTGGCGAATTTTTATTGGGCAGTACCAGTACACAAACGGTTCCCAATAGCGCTATTGTGAGCAACGATGGTTACGACTATGTGATGCTGGTCACCAACATAACGACTAAAAACGGTCAAACAATCGGTCGTATTCAGCAACAGCGAGTCACGTTAGGCGAACGCTTGGGCGATAGTGTCGCGGTCTCAGAGCCAATCCCTAGCGATAGTCGAATTGTGCAACAGGGCGGTAGTTTCTTAAATGATGGAGATTTGGTACGCATCGTTAATAGTGCGCGCTCAACAGACAATCCAGCAGATACTACGACGGATAGAACAACCACTGGCACAGCCACGCAGGCGCGCGCATGAGTTTAAATGTCTCAGCTTACTCGATTAAAAACCCACTGGTCGCTATTTTACTGTTTGTGCTGCTGACGCTCGGCGGCATATACGGCTTTATGAAAATGAAGGTGCAGCAGTTTCCGGATATTGACCTACCTGCGGTCGTGGTCACGGTCACTTTACCGGGTGCTGCGCCAGCACAGCTCGAAAATGACATTGCCAAAAAGGTAGAGAACAAACTCACCAGCATCGAAGGCGTCAAGCATATTAGGACGACGCTCCAAACTGGTGCAGCCACCATGGTCACTGAGTTTGTCCTAGAAAAAGACATCCAAGAAGCGGTGGATGATGTGCGGTCAGCGGTCGGCGAAGTACGTGGCGATCTGCCGGCTGCCGCTAATGATCCTATTATTACCAAAGTCTCAACCGCAGGGTTTCCAGTCGTGACTTACTCTGTCGCGTCTGAAAACATGAGTGTGGAAGACTTATCATGGTTCGTGGATGATACCGTCACCAAACGACTCTCTGATATCCCAGGTGTCAGCACGGTCAGCCGTATTGGTGGGCTGCAGCGTGAGATTACCGTCGCCGCTGATCCAATCGCACTCAGCGGCTTAACATTTCCTATTACACAGTTATCGCAGCAAATAGCAGGGATTCAGCAAGACAGCTCAGGTGGTGAAGCAGAGGTGGGCAAAACCACTCAGACCATTCGAGTACTTGGCGCTGTTGAGCGTGCTAGTGAGCTTAATGACTTACAAGTGGCTGTCCCTACAGGCGGCACGCAGGCCCTTGGGCGTATGGCACAAATCACGGATGGCGCGGCGGACCCAAGCTCTATTGCCAAGCTAAATGGTCAAACCGTGGTGGCATTTAATATTACCCGATCACGCGGTGCCAGTGAAGTTGAAGTGATGGAACTTGTCGATGCAGAGCTTGCCAAGCTCACGGCCGATGTCGGCAATATCAGTATCGAAAAAGTCTATGATCGGGCAACGCCAATTGCTGAGGACTATCAGGCCTCATTACGCATGCTGATTGAAGGTGGCCTATTAGCAGTGGTGGTGGTTTTCTTGTTTTTACGCAATATTCGGGCGACCATCGTGGCCGCCGTTGCCTTGCCACTGTCTGTCATTCCAACCTTTTTGGGTATGTATTTGTTTGGCTTTAGTCTCAATATCATCTCGCTGTTGGCATTATCTTTGGTGATCGGCGTACTGGTTGATGATGCTATCGTCGAAGTCGAAAATATCATACGACATCTGCGCATGGGTAAGACGCCTTATGAAGCCGCGATGGAAGCGGCGGATGAGATTGGTTTGGCGGTGGTAGCAACCACCTTTACTTTGATTGCGGTATTTTTGCCCACGGCCTTTATGGGCGGCATTGTTGGACAGTTCTTTCGCCAGTTTGGTTGGACGGCAGCCTTGTCGATTTTTGCGTCATTGATGGTCGCGCGTCTGATTACCCCCATGATGGCTGCGTATATATTGCGACCAGAAAAAAAGCATGTTGAAAAACAAAGCGCGCTGATGGATAGGTATCTTAAAATAGTAGCGTGGACCTTGCATCATCGCTGGCTTACGATGGGGGCAACTTTAATATTATTTGTGGCCTCGCTGACGCTTGTGAAGCTATTGCCCACGTCTTTTATTCCTGATAATGACATTGACCAAACGCGTGTGGCAATTGAGCTGACCCCTGATGTGGCGCTAGAAGATACTGAACGAGTAGCAGCACTGGCAAGCGCGCGTATTTTAGCCATGCCTGAAGTGACCAATATTTTTACGTCAGTAGGGGAAGCTCAAGCGACGATGGACTCAAACTCGAGTGGCGGCAAGGCTGAGAACATCGCTGGTTTAGATATTGTGCTTGCTCCAAGGGCAGAGCGCGGCACCAAACAAGAGATTGAACGAAAAATTAGCCGTTTATTGGCAGAGGTGCCCGGCGCTCGCTTTACTGTCGGTCTGTCGAGTGGCGGTGAAAGCGGCTATAATTTTTCGATGACCAGTACCAATCCGCAGTTGCTTGAACAGACCGCTCAGCAGATTATGTCAGAGATCCGAAGTCTGCCTAGTGCAGGCTCAGTGACCAGTGACCGCAGTCTGCCGCGTCAAGAGCTGACGGTAACACCAGACCGATTGGCGATGGCTGATAAGGGCGTGACCACACAAGACATCGCCACGACGTTACGTGTGGCGACCGTTGGTGACTATGAGCAGCGTTTATCCAAGCTCAATTTAGACACGCGCCAGATTCCTATTGTGATACGCCTGCCAGATGTTGCCAAGCAAAACGTTAGTCAGTTAGAAGGTTTGTACGTGCCAAGCTCACTACCAGCAGGACAGGGCGTGCGTGTGGGTGAGGTCGCATCCTTAGACTTTGGTACAGGGCCTGCACAAATTAATAGGCTTGATCGAGAGCGTGCTATTAGTATTACAGTTCAGCCAGCGAATGGCGAGCTTGGTGATTTGGTGCAAGCGGTCAAAGCCGTACCTGCGATGCAAAAATTACCGCCTTCGATTACGATTATTGATCAAGGTCAAGCAGAGAACATGGCGGATCTATTTAGTGGCTTTGTGATTGCGATGTCGGTGGGTGTGGTTTGTATCTTAGGGGTGCTGATTTTACTATTCGGTCGTATACTACAACCTTTTACCATTCTGATGGCGTTACCGCTCTCTATTGGCGGCGCCTTTGTGGGCTTGGTTATTACCAATAGTAGCCTCTCTATGCCCTCAATGATCGGTTTTATTATGTTGATGGGCATCGCGACCAAAAACTCTATCTTGCTGGTTGATTATGCACTGATTGCTCAGCGTCGCGGTTTGGCACGTTTTGAAGCGATTATTGATGCGTGTCGTAAACGTGCGCGTCCTATTATTATGACGACCATTGCGATGGGTGCTGGCATGTTGCCATTAGTGTTTGGTTGGGGAGATGCTGATCCTACGTTTAGACGCCCAATGGCAGCGGCTGTATTGGGTGGTTTGGTGACCTCTACGTTATTGAGTTTGGTGGTGATTCCAGTGGTTTACACCTTGATGGATGATGTGTCAGGTTGGTTTGCTAAGTGGCTCACGCCGCATGGTAAGCCAGAGACAGTGACGGAGGAAAAATAGCGCTCTAACAGTATTCATCCTCCTTAGTAAGTGACGTAAAAAGCTCAACGTAAAAAGCTCAAATTGTATTCAGAGACAGTTTGAGCTTTTTTATGGGTCCGCTATTCGCTACTAGAGAATGCTTTTATAAAATTGAATAGGCGTCATATAGATTGTTGAGAGACAAGCGACTAAGGTTATGGGCGTTAAGTATGGTTATTTGTATGACGTTAGTCTTAAACGGGTAAGTTGAGTGGCTTCATTAACCCCGTCTTTGCTATAGTCGCTTGAGTTGAATTTGTCAAAGGCACTGTATGTTAATGGCACTGTGTTTATCAGTAGCTTATCCGTGTCTTATTTATTATTAACTTAATAATTACTAGAACGATAAACCCATACCTCCAAATACGAAAAAATAAGGAATAGCGATGATTAATGCATATGCAGCAGAAGAAAAAGGCGGAAAGTTTGTACCGTATCAATATGACCCTGGCACTTTGGGTGATCATGAAGTAGAAATCGAAGTGCATAGCTGCGGTATCTGCCACAGTGATTTGTCGATGTGGCAAAATGAATGGGGCATGACCGAGTATCCGTTTGTAGGTGGCCATGAAGTTGCCGGGAAAGTTCTTGCAAAAGGCAAGCACGTCAAACATATCGAGTTAGGCGATAAAGTGGGTCTTGGGTGGCATAAAGGATACTGCAACGTTTGTGATCTATGTATCGGTGGCGACCACAACCTGTGCCCTGAGCAAGAAGGTACGATCATTGGTAACCATGGCGGCTTTGCGGATAAAGTACGGGCAAAAGACACCAGCGTTATCAAAATACCTGAAGGGCTTGCTTTTAACGCTGTAGGTCCATTGCTATGCGGCGGCGTCACTGTGTTCAATCCGCTTATGCAGTACGACATCAAGCCAACCTCTAGAGTGGCTGTGATTGGTATTGGCGGCTTAGGGCATTTGGCACTGCAATTTGCCAATGCGTGGGGCTGTGAAGTGACGGCATTTACCAGTGAGTCAAAAATGGAGGAAGCAAAAGAGATGGGCGCTCACCACTCATTAAACTCAAGAGAGGATAGCGAAATCGAAAAAGCCGCGGGCTCTTTTGATTTAATCATCTCAACAGTGAACGTAGATATGAACTGGGATATGGTTATTAAGACGTTGAGACCAAAGGGTAAGCTACACTTTGTTGGGATTTTAGAAGCGCCGCTAGAGATATCGGCTGCGCCAATGATTATGGCTCAAAACAGTCTGTCAGGCTCACCAGTTGGCTCACCATCCACCCTTCGAAAAATGCTAGATTTTGCCGCTCGACACAATATTCAGCCAGTGATTGAAACCTACAAAATGTCTGAGATCAACGAAGCATTTGAGCGCCTAGAGAGCGGTAATGCGCGCTATAGAGTGGTGCTAGAAAGAGACTAAACGCCTTTAAAATAGCTAAATATAAGCATTAACTAAGCACACTTCTAATAGTGATACCTCATTTAAGATCGGGGTATCACTATTTTTATGTATGGTCATTTAACTTTTTACGAAATATTAGAAAAATGTTTAGCATTTAGATTAATATTTAAAAGTTTTCACTTAACGGTTTACTCACACAGCGTGCGATACGATTATCTATAAGCTATTTTCTAGGCATTTTGAGAGCATAAAAAACCCCTCCTAAAGTTACATCAACTTTAGGAGGGGGTAATAGCGGAGTCAACAGTATGATACTTTATTACTCAGTATGAATCTTTATTACTCGCACAAAGCTCATAAAAAAATCATTAAATTAGTAAACTTTATTCTACTGTTACTGATTTTGCCAAATTGCGTGGCTGGTCGACATCGGTGCCGCGCATCACAGCCACATGGTATGACAATAGCTGCACTGGCAAGCTATAGACGATAGGCGCTAAGACTTCGCAGACCTCAGGCACGTACACCACGTGCAAACGGTCTTCTGCGACCATTTGACTGGCTTCACTGGCGAACACAAATAGCTCACCGTGACGGGCGTGTACTTCTTGCATGTTGGCTTTGAGCTTATCAAACATACTGTCTTTTGGGGCGAGTACGACGATTGGCATGTCTTTATCGACCAACGCCAATGGGCCATGCTTGAGCTCACCTGCCGCATAACCTTCTGCGTGAATGTAGGATATTTCTTTTAATTTTAGCGCGCCCTCTAGCGCAATTGGGAACTGGAGACCACGTCCCAAAAACAGGCAGCTTTTCTTGTCTTCAAAATGCTCGCTCATCGTCTTAATAGGCGCATCGAGGTTTAAGCTGGCATACAGCTGACCAGGCAGTTGTTGTAGCTCGCCAATCAACGTAGTCAAACGCTCACCGGTCACACGCTGCTGAATAACCCCGACCTTTAACACCAGTAACATTAAAGCGGCAAGTTGAGTTGTAAAGGCTTTGGTAGAAGCCACGCCAATTTCTGGTCCTGCTAGGGTCGGTAAGAAAATATCTGTCTCGCGTACCAGTGACGAGGTCGGGACGTTGCACAATGCTAAGCTTACGAGGCCTGCTGGCGTCTGCTTTTGGATATCACGTAGCGCGGATAACGTGTCAGCAGTTTCACCCGACTGAGAAATACAAATCACCAAGGAGTTATCCACGACGACTGGATTGCGATAACGGAATTCACTGGCCACTTCAACGGAACAGGGCACCCGGATAAGACTTTCAAACCAGTATTTTGCGACCAGACCTGAGTGATAACTGGTTCCACAAGCGAGGATCTGTACGTGGCGGATACCTGCAAGTTGCGTCTCACAACGCTGCAAGAAGTCATCACGCAGCTTAGAGGTTTCATTATTGTCTAAAGCCATCTCAATAGTACGGGCGACCGCATCTGGCTGCTCATAGATTTCTTTGAGCATATAGTGCTTAAACTCACCTTTGTCAGCATTGTGCTGGGTTGCATCAATTTCATGAATTTGACGGGTGACTTCCACACCATCAGCATAAATTTGAATACTTTTACGAGTCAGCTTGGCAATGTCGCCTTCTTCTAAATACATAAAGCGGTTGGTCACGGGTAACAGTGCCAACTGATCTGAGGCGATAAAGTTCTCACCGATACCGACGCCAATCACCAGTGGTGAGCCTAGACGTACGCTAATCAGCTCATCTGGACAATCGATATGCACAATGCCAAGGGCAAAAGCACCGTGTAATAGTGGGGTCACAGTGCGAACCGCTTCTAGTAAGTCAGGCGTTTCTTGATAGATATCATTAATCAAATGGGCCACGACTTCGGTATCTGTTTGTGAGGTAAACTCATAACCTTTGGCCACGAGCGTTTCTTTGAGCTCAGCGTAGTTTTCAACAATACCATTATGCACCACGGCGATTTTACCGGACACATGCGGGTGTGCATTACGTTGGGCGGGTTCGCCATGAGTCGCCCAGCGCGTGTGAGCGATACCGATATGACCATCAAAGAATTCTGGGTTGACGGCAACGGCATCGACCAGTGCCTGCACTTTGCCCACTTGACGTTCGCGATGTAGCTCGCCATTACGAATAACGGTTAAACCAGCAGAATCATAGCCTCTGTATTCCAAGCGCTTGAGACCTTCAAGTAAGATATTGGCGATATTACGCTCAGCAACTGCTCCTACAATTCCACACATGGCTATTCCTTAAAGTTAATTTTTGATGTTTTGAGAGTGATTATATTTAGTCAATAAGACGTCTGTTTGATGATTAGCGACGCATACCGTGACGGATTGATAAATATGATGAAGCAGCACCACAAAAATTGCCGCACTGCTTCAGTGTGCTAAAGGATGATTGTCATTGATTTAGCGAATGTATCCGTTACTTTTTAGTGGGGCGCTGGTAATCGTTTTTTTGTGTTTGCCGAGCACGTCCAAACGCTAACGCCTTAGCATCCACGTCTTTGGTAATCACTGAACCGGCTGCCACAGTAGCGGTATCTCCTATGGTTACTGGCGCCACCAAACTGGCGTTAGAACCGATGAATGCATTATCTTCAATAATGGTCTGTGACTTATTGACCCCATCATAATTACACGTAATCACACCTGCACCAACATTAACGCCTGACCCGACGGTGGCGTCACCAACGTAGCTTAAGTGGTTAACCTTGCTGCCGTGACCAATGGTCGATTTTTTAATCTCGACGAAATTACCCACTTTACTGTTATCAGCCAATACGGTTTGAGGACGCAAATGGGCAAAAGGACCAATATCGACCGCCGCGCCGACTTCGGTACTATCAATCACACAATAAGGCTTGAGGTGACAAGCGTTACCAATGTGGGCATTTTTGATGATACAGCCCGCTTCGATATAGACATTATCGCCTAACGTGCAATCGCCTTCGAATACCACACCGACATCGACGAACACGTCTTGACCAGCAGTCAAAGTGCCACGAATATCAACGCGGGTAGGGTCGGCGAACTGTACGCCTGCTTCTTGTAAGTCCGCGACCAGCTTGCTTTGCCATGTACGCTCTAAGCTGGCGAGCTGTTGGCGGTTGTTAACGCCTTCAATCTCAAACGTATGCTCAGGTTCAATGGCGGCAATAGTAATACCGTCAGCGACTGCCATTTTTACGATATCGGTCAGATAGTATTCTTGCTGGGCATTGTCGTTAGATAACTCAGGCAAATACTTATGTAGTAGCGCATTATCAACGCAATAAATGCCGCTGTTGATCTCTTTGATACCTTGCTCATCAGTATCCGCGTCTTTTTGCTCAATGATGGCAGTAATATTACCCGCTTGGTCACGCTTGATACGGCCAAGGCCAAATGGATTATCAACGGTCAACGTCAGCATGGACATACCATCTATATTTGCCGTTTTTAATGCTGCCAATGTTTGGCAGCTGACCAACGGTACATCGCCATACAGAATAAGGCTTTGGCCCTCTGTTGGTAAATCAGACAGGGTGACTTTGACCGCATGGCCCGTACCTAGCTGTTCAGTTTGCGCGACCCAAGTGATGGAGGACTGGGCATACTGATTGGTAATTTCTGACTTGACTTGTTCACCGCCAAAACCATGGACAATAATCGTTTCATCCACAGTGAGCTGGTGACAGGTATCTAATACGTGAGCCAACAGGGATTTGCCAGCCAGCGTTTGCAATACTTTTGGCTTGGCCGATTGCATACGTGTGCCTTTACCGGCAGCTAAAATAATCACAGAAAGAGACGGTTGCATAAAAATCCTAAACATGTAACTAAATATTTTATAAAGTATAGCCTAAAAGTATCGACAAAAAAGTGCCAACGCGTGCAGGCTTTGTAACCCAATATGGTCAAACGCTGTAGCACATTACGACGCTAAAAGTAACAAAAAAATCCGATAGAAAGTTATGGCGATTGATAGTAAGCACTTATCAGCAGTCAAATATACCGTGTTTTACGATTGAGCTTGTCTCTTAATAATCATATGTCACTTATGTCAGTCACTGAGGTACCAACAAGGGTAGGCTATCAGGCACAAACGTCATCACACTTATAAAAATAACCAGCCAGACAACTGCTGCCATGACACCGGCAATAATGTCGTCTAACATCACGCCAAGACCACCAGCCACTTTTTTATCCGCCCAGCCAATCGGTGGCGGTTTTAAGATATCAAACACACGAAATAGGATAAATGCCGTCGGTAGCCAACCCCAAAACATCGGCTGCAACAGCATCAACAAGGGATCCTCAGGTGTCGGGAACACATAAGAAAAAATATAAGATAAAGGTAATAAGGTAATCCACATCCCTGCCCATTCATCCCACACAATGTGCGGATCATCATGTACCTGCATCAAATCAGACGTACGTCCGCAGATCCAAACCCCAATCAAACAAGAAAAAATGGTCAGCGCTAAAAAAGGGATAAACCCCAAGCTTATGAGCGGCACGCCTACAATCAGACCACCCGCCGTACCCCAAGTACCGGGTGCACGGCGGGGTAGACCGCTACCTAAACCAATACCGAGCCAATAGACCGTACGGTCAAGCACACTGGCATTTACTGGTAGAGGTGGGCAGTCATTGGCTTTACGAATATCGGGCTTAGATAAGTCATGATCGGTCATGGGTTAACCTGCAAAATGTTGGTAACCCGTCAGAGTGGGCCATGTGGAAAACGGAGCGGGATGGGAGGGGATGACTGACTGTCCTTGATAATACAGCTCAGGATACAGACTTGTCGCCCCTTCTACAGTAGTGTCAGTACTATCTGCTAGCGCCACCACTTCACCAATACAAGTTACTGGTGTACTGCCGTTAGGCGGTTCGATGTGAGCAGGTAAGGTAAAAGCCAGCTCGTAATCATCACCACCCGTCAACTGACACAACAGACGCTCAGACAAATCAACGGTCGCTAATGGTGTGCTAATAGGTAGCTGTTCTAGATGTAGGCGCATACTAACGGCGCTTTGATGACAGACGTGTCCCAAATCTTGATAGAGACCATCAGAGATGTCTATCATTGCTGTGGCACCGATTTTTGCCAATGCGGCCCCTAACGCAATCCTTGGGGTGGGCATGTGCAGACGATGTGCAAGCTTTATACCTTGCACGTTGTCAGGGTTTTGCAACGCGTAGCTGGCATCGCCAAGTGTGCCTGATACATAGACTTTATCACCGACTTGCGCACCTGAACGGTAAACCGCTGGCGTATCAGTAGCTAGAAATCCCTGCGCACTCACGCTCAGTACTAGATTATCGCTGCGTGTGGTATCACCGCCGATTAGGGCCACACCAAATAGCTGGCAAGCATGAAATAACCCTTTGGCAAACTCAGTGAGCCATTCGTTATTTGCTAAACGTTCAGGTAGCGCCAACGCGAGCAAAATACTATGCGGCGTGGCCCCCATGGCCGCAATGTCTGAGACATTAACGGCCACCGCTTTATAACCAATCGCAAAGGCTAGGGTGTTAACCTGTTCCCAGTCGGCACTAAAGTGTCGACCCTGAACGAGTGTGTCAATGCAGCTGACTAAGCGCGAACCTGCAGGCAATGCCATTACCGCGGCATCATCACCAATACCTTTTTCGATACTACTTGAGGGTGGCGGTGCTGCTTGCATTTGTGAAAATATGCGCTCAATCAGCTCAAATTCGTTCATGATCAGTCTTGGCTTTTGGTGTTAGCGTCTTTTTTACTGGCCTTAAACTCACTGATATTAGCACTGGCTTTGCTAGCGCTATTACGTTTGACGCTGGCATTATTGGCACTGATACGCGGTTTGTTTGAGGCAGTTGGTTGGCTGTCACTATCGGTCTCAGGAGCTGTTTCAGTCGTATCGACTGGTTTGGCTTCAGACTGTTTACTGACGGCTTTTTGTGATATGCGTAGATTGGCTTTGGTATCTGACTCTACTTCAAGGGCACGCAGTTCAATGGCCATTCTATCGAGTACGGCGTTAATCAGTTTATGGGCATCAGTCGCCCCAAAATGATTGTTGAGCTTCATCGCCTCATCAAGCACTACTTTATACGGAATCTCTAAACGATTCTGTAGTTCATAAGCCCCAATCAATAAAATGGCGTGTTCAACGGTATCCAGTTTATCAATGCCACGATCAAGATGCTGGCTGATAAGGGCGTCTAGCGCCTCAATCTGCTCTGGGATATCGCGCATCATCTCGTGATAATAGCCGATGTGTACGGTATGCATGGCATTGGTCGCACGTGTACGAGCAGCGATGTCATGTGGGGGATTGGCTTTCCAGCCAAGTTTACCATCTATATCAAAGCGGCGATCAGTGACAAGCCATTCGTATAGGCCTTGCATGGCAAAGCGCCGTGCCTTACGGATGGCAGTGTGACTGGTCTTATAAGAAGACTCACTCATATCGAAGGTTTGATCGCCCGCACTACTGCTCGCTATACGGGTAGCTTCAGCTTGTTGATCATTGGCTTGTGCGGTTTTCGCAGCGCTAATAGCGCGCTTGAGTTGGTCAGTCATAGGGGGTCTGTACCTAAATTTTTGAGATAATACCTAACCAACACATCAGTCAGCAACGGGTGCCATGGAAATCCTCAAACGTACCGCTTATAGGGCGTGTGTTTGCGTTTTTCACTACTTTATATTTTGGAAAAGGTATAGAAATACGGCGAAAATTCAATAAAAAATCAGTGTTTTATCGTTGGTTATAGCGGCTATTTAATTGTCGTTATTATCGACAAATAGCCGCTAAAAGCAAACGTTTAGACTAGACAACGTGAATCATTTGGCCTTCGTTTGAACAAAGAGCGTTGACACAGCGGTAGCTGAAACAAAGGCCGCTTGATTAATAACGCTTAAGCATCATCGCTATCATCATCAATATCTAGCTGTGAGAGCACAGCAATCATCTCTAACACAACCATAGCCGCTTCAGAGCCTTTATTACCAGCTTTGGTGCCAGAGCGTTCGATGGCTTGTTCGATACTGTCGGTCGTCAATACGCCATTGGCCACTGGGATATTATAATCAATAGCCACGCTGCTTAAGCCTTTGGCAGATTCGCTTGCGACAAAGTCAAAATGCGGCGTGCTACCACGGATAATCGCGCCTAGGGCAATAATGGCATCAAAGCGATCAGATTCAGCCGCACGCTGTGCAACCAATGGCAACTCAAAAGCGCCCGGCACGCGAATCACGGTAATATTGCTACCCAATACGCCGTGACGCAAAAGCGCATCAATTGCACCATCTACCAAAGATTCAACGACAAAACCGTTAAAACGACCAACCACAATACCGATACGAACATCGGTGTTTTGATGCAAATTACCATCGATATGGGTGACGTCATTGCGCTGCTGTTGTAAATTCGACATAAAAGATCCTTTGCTTAATTGGCTTGTAATGGGGATATAGGAGTAAACGAATCGCTAAATACAGTAGAGAGGTTTAAATAACTTGTTTGACTGTTTACTCGTGAATAAATAGTCAAATGAATGGGTAGTTAAATGAACAAAAATAAATGGTTAGCGCTATGATAACATTTTTTCTAATTTATTGGCATTTTACCAATGTCTTATAAACGCATCTGTATACCTTGTGCTGCCATGTATTCTTTAGCTTCTAAAACCGTATACTCACCAAAATGGAAGATACTGGCGGCGAGCACTGCATCGACGCCGCCTTCTAAGACGCCTTCGGCCAAATGTTGTAAGTTACCAACGCCGCCTGAGGCAATCACAGGGACGTTGACGCAGCTGGTGATGTGTTGCATGAGCGCCAAATCATAGCCTTTTTTGGTGCCATCACCATCCATCGAGGTGACCAACAACTCGCCTGCACCCAGCTCTGCCATTTTGCTGGCCCACGCGACGGCATCAATACCAGTGGGCTTGCGACCACCATGGGTAAAAATCTCCCAACGCGGCATAACAATGCCATCAACGGTAATATCATCGACGCGTTTGGCATCAATGGCCACAACGATACACTGATTACCGAATTTTTGCGCGGCTTCGCCCACAAATTCAGGGGTAAAGACAGCGGCTGAATTAATCGCGACTTTGTCCGCGCCAGCATTCAGCAAATTACGAATATCGGCGATTTTACGCACGCCACCGCCGACCGTTAAGGGCACAAATACGGTTTCTGCCATACGTTCAACAGTATGATAGGTGGTGTCGCGCTCATCATTGGTGGCAGTAATGTCCAAAAAGGTAATCTCATCGGCGCCTTGCTCGTTGTAGCGTTTTGCCACTTCGACAGGGTCGCCTGCGTCTTTAATATCGACAAACTGCACGCCCTTGACCACGCGGCCATTGTCCACGTCCAAACAAGGAATGATACGCTTTGCTAACATAGGGTCTTTCACCTTATAATCAATTCATTCGTAAGCGCTAGTCTAGCAAAATCACTGCCCTTTCAGGCAGGTTTTCGCAAGATTATTACGCTTTTCGCCACAGTTTGTTCATACGCGGTACAATTACTGTTAGTACCCTCTATATCCACCTTGTTTAGCTTCTTATTCAATTGCCAAAAGTGAGATGTCATGTCTGTATATACCCAGTTAACCGATGACCAATTCGCCGCCTTTTGCCAAAGCTTTGGCGTGTCATTTGCCCGTGCCATTCCGATTACGCAAGGCATCAAAAACTCTAACTGGTTTATTCAAACGACTGACGACGCAGCAGGCGCGCACTCTTACGTGTTTACCTTATTTGAAGAGCGTCCTCCTGCTGATATCGAAAAGATGGCAGTTATTCTCAATCAGTTGGATGGCAAGCTACCCGTTGCCGCGCCACTCGCCGTGATTGAGCCCGATGCGGCTAAAACGGGCTCTGATGGCGATAAACGCTATGTGATCCATTATGAAGACAAAGCGATTACGCTGGTGCCTTGCCTTGCAGGAGCGCATCCAGAACAAACCACTCAAGCGATGTGTCATGAGATTGGCGCTGCCTTAGCATTGTTACATGAAACCCTGCAAGCCCTGCAACCTAGCGAAAAATATGGCGTGCCTTTGTATCCATGGAGCGAGGTACGCGACCGTGAAATCCAATTTATGCCAAGTGACGAAGCCAAGCTGATGAGTGACATTTGGCGTGCTTATACCGATTTACCACTTGCAACCTTGCCAAAAGGCTTGTGTCATCTAGATATGTTTGCGGACAATACCTTGTGGCATTTGCAAAAAGGCGAGGCGCGTTTGACGGGGCTATTAGACTTTACCGAGGTCAGTGCCGAGCATTACGTCATGGATATTGCCATTACCATTAATGATTTTTGTACCACGTGGGGCGACGCTGAGCAAGGCGAATCGGTGAATTTTGACCGCAGTAAAATGGCAGCCTTTTTACAAGGATATGAGTCTAAGCGTCCTCTTGGTACTGATGAAAAGCGCGCTTTACCCGTGATGCTGGCCAAAGCGGCGGTTATTTTTTGGTTATTGCGTCTAAATGTGATCCACTATAACCGTACGGAAGGGCGTACGGGCGACAATATCATGGTCAAAAACCCTGACTTAATGAAACGTCTGTCTGCTTATCATTGGGCGCACGTAGAAAAAGCGCAAAGTACCGTTTTTGTACTCTTAAATGCGGACGTGAATGTTGAGCAAGGTAGTCACATAATAGGTGTCTTTAGCAGTATTACCCAAGCGGAACAAGCGCGTGACGACTTATGCCATAGCGGTAACATGTCAATCAAAGAATATACGCTAGATCACTGTCTGTAAACACGGCTTATTCATTTATTCCTGTCTCTACATTATAAAGGTGCTCCCATGACCGATCAAATTGATAACTGGCACAAACTGGCACGTTATGACACCAATATGCAAGGCGAGCTGCATGCCAATCTGCTACGCAATAACGGTATTACCGTCTCCTTGCAACCGCTAAGCGCGATGCCAGGTATGAACTCAGGGGTTGTATTGTGGATACAAGATACCGATCTGGCACATGCCCAGCGTATTCTAAATAGTATCGATACGGAGGGAGACACCGCTCCTTATGAGATGCTTGATGAACCGGCAGACACCACTATAAATGCCACTTTAAATCCTGCAAAAGACAACGATAACGGCGGTAATCTATAAATGTGTCAACTCTTAGGGATGAACTGTAATACGCCAACCGATATTGGTTTTAGCTTTGCCGGTTTTCGCAAGCGCGGCGGCATGACTGACAGCCATGAAGATGGCTTTGGCATTGCGTTTTTTGAGCGTAGTGACTGCTCTAATCATGAACGCTCCAATCGTGACGAATCGGTAAATACCTCAACTGGACTGCGCTTGTTTCACGACAACCGTCCCAGTCACTTATCGCCCGTTGCCGATCTGGTCAATAACTATCCCATTAAGGCCATGAATGTCATCGCTCATATTCGTAAAGCCACCCAAGGGCAGAACTGTTTGGCGAATACCCATCCTTTTGTCCGTGAAGTCTGGGGCGAGCAGTGGGTGTTTGCTCATAATGGGCAGATGAATAGTGAGTTTATTAAACGCTGTCAGCGTCTGCAAGACAATGGTAACGCCGCGCATTGCCAACCCGTCGGTTCAACCGATTCTGAAATGGCGTTTTGTTATTTGGTGAATCGCCTAAAAAGCAGTTTTAAAACCCGCCCTGATGACCAAACGCTGTTTAATTTTTTGACCACGCAATGTCGCTATTTATCGGCCAATGGTTTATTTAATTGCCTGATATCAAACGGTAAATGGCAATTGGCTTACGCGGGTAGTTTATTGTTTTATCTCACGCGTCAAGCACCGTTTGGTGAGGCGAAATTGGCCGATGATGATTTGGCGATTAATTTTGGCGACGTCACCACCGATAAAGACAAAGTAACGATTCTAGTGACCGTGCCGCTCACTGAAAATGAAAAATGGCAGCAGCTTGCGGTCAATGAGTGTCTTATCTTTCAAGACGGCGACGTGATTTACAAAGACAGTCCTAGCCAGCGTAAGTTTTTAACAATTGAGGAAGGAGTTGCGATTGCCCGAGCGGTTGGGGCAAGTGTTTAAGGCTGCGCTGTTAAATCAAATAACTCCCACAACAGCGTTTAAACTTTTCTCCAGACCCGCAAATACACGGCTGCTTTTGGGTGACAGTCATCGCCACTGTTGGGTCTAAAAAATACCAGCGCGCGTCATGATGTGCTTTGTCTGTTACCTTTACAAAGGCAGACAGCTCATGATGCGCCTGTATACCGTCTACGGTATTAAAATAGGCCTTAAACGCCACCTGTGCGTGGCGCTTACCAAGCTGTGGCACGTGTTGTACGATTGCCAATCCTGCCCAATCTGTCTCTTTTGCCCACGTTTCAATCGCTTTTTCATCAAGCAATGCTTGCTGGGCGGGTAACGTGGTCTTGACGATATAATCGGGTTTTACCAAAACAAAGGCGCTGTATCGCGTGCGCATCAGTCGCTCGGCTGTGTCCGCTGTGATACCGCCCAGCCGAGTAACGTCGTCATGATAGGGCTGGCAGCAATCCTGATACGCCAATACCGAGCTGATAGCGTTTGAGACTGGAGTGATCTGGCAAGGACAAGTGTGTAGGTTGAATGGCATACTTTACTCTGATGTTTATGTTGGTTTGAATGGCGGTATAGATTTTAACGCAGCATGTTTTCTATCATCTCAGGCAGCATACCCACTTTTAGCTGAGCCCATGCTGAAGGGTTACTTAGTCTTGACCAAAACAGCTCAAAGGGCGGGGCGGCGTATACCAATAGCACCACAGTGGCATATAAAAGCAGATACCACCATTTGTCTTTGTGTTGATAAAACTTCATGGCGGTACCGGATGAGCGCTTCATTTTCATGTTAGACAAGTTGACGCTATATAGCTCATCTAATAACAAATGTACCAATGCACCGATAAACAGAAATGAACCATAAAACCAGCTGGTCGTCAGTGGCAGCTGCAACCCGTAGTAGCTGAGGCAGGTCAACCCCAATCCCAGTATCGCCATGTAAGGGACAGAATGGATCACGCCACGATGCACGGTTATGGTGGTAAAAACAGAGAAAACCACATACCGCATAAAGCCGTAACCAATCAGCCATAACACTATTAACGCCAGTAGGCTCAGCTCACTGCGCCAGTGCATGACCAAACCAAAGGCAAATATAAAAGAGATAATGTTGAAACCCAGCTTGATTGGGGTTGAGTTATCAGAATCTAAATCTGGCAACAATCCGCCGATAGTACCAAGCGCCACGCACATCAAAAACCCCGAATCATCAATCAATCCCGCTTTATAAACCGTTAAACTTAGCGTACCACTGACCATGAAAGCGACATTTAAGTGGGTGTTAAAATTTGCCATAAGAACTCATTAATAAATAGCGCCAAAAACTGCCATTTCAAACCGCTTATCTAGCAGTAAAAAAGCGCTACATCATACCATAGACCGACCGTACGTCTAATAGGAATGGCTCTTATCTATAGACCATGAAACCCTTATTACGGTTACGATTATGCCACGATTTGACAACGTCTAGGCGTTAACAAACCACCCTATGTTTGTTATGGTAATAGAAAGTTATTGTTAAGTATTAAATAGATGCTTATCTATTTTGTGACCTTAAACCTATGTCTCCCTATTTCCAACAGTGGATATTGTGAATAAAAATGGATCAATCATCTGTCTAGCCACCACTCCTCAGCCCAAGCATACCAGCGTTTGCGGTTAGGGTTTATAACAACGATAAGGAAGCTACCATGAGTGACATTTTCAATGTAAAAGACACTATCTCGGTCGATGGCAAGGATCATGCCTATTATAGTTTGCCCAAGTTGACCAAAACCTTTGAGAACATTAGCAAGCTGCCATTTTGCATGAAAATCGTATTAGAGAATCTATTACGGAATGAGGATGGTGGTCAATCTGTCGGTGAAAACCATATCGAAGCCGTTGCCAATTGGGATGCGGGCGCTGAAGCGTCAAAAGAGATTGCCTTTATGCCAGCCCGTGTCGTCTTGCAGGATTTCACGGGTGTGCCATCGGTGGTCGATTTGGCAGCCATGCGTGATGCCGTGGTTGAGCTGGGCGGTAAAGCGGAGCAAATCAACCCGTTTATTCCGAGCGAGCTTGTGGTCGATCACTCAGTACAAGTGGACGCCTATGGCCGCGAAGATGCGTTGGATCTGAATGAAAAAATTGAATTTAAGCGCAATAATGAGCGTTATGAGTTCTTACATTGGGGTCGTAATGCTTTTGAAAACTTCGTTGTGGTACCACCAGCGACGGGCATTGTGCATCAGGTAAACCTTGAGTACTTAGCACGTGTGGTCATGGCAGCCGAAGTGGAAGGAGAGCTGACAGCGTATCCTGATACTGTTTTTGGGACGGACAGCCATACGACGATGATTAATGGTATTGGCGTGCTTGGTTGGGGTGTGGGCGGTATTGAAGCAGAAGCGTCAATGCTCGGTCAGCCATCCTCCATGCTCATTCCTCAGGTCGTCGGTTTTGAGTTGACGGGTAAGCTGACTGAAGGCGTCACCGCAACGGATTTGGTATTACGTGTGGTTGAGATGCTACGGGCCCATGGCGTAGTGGGTAAGTTTGTGGAGTTCTATGGGGAGGGGCTGCACAGTATGCCGCTCGCTGACCGTGCCACCATTGCCAATATGTCACCAGAATATGGCGCAACGTGCGGTATTTTCCCTATTGACCAAATGGCGATTGATTATCTGCGCCTATCGGGTCGTGATGAGACGCAAATTGAATTGGTCGAAAAATATGCGAAAGCACAAGGTCTATGGCACGATGCGGATACGCCAGCTGCAACCTACTCAAGTAAGCTGGAGCTGGATTTAGCGTCCGTACAGCCAGCCCTTGCTGGTCCTAACTTGCCGCAGCAACGTATCAACCTGTCTGACATGCACGAAAAATTCGGTGAAACGTTAGCCAAAATGACCAAAGACCGCAAATCAGAAATCGAAGGTAAGGTACGTTTTGATCAAGAAGGCGGCGAGCAAGTACAAGCCGATACTTTAGCAGCGGAACCAAAGATTGAGGTAGACACACATAGTGAGGATAACAATCAGTACCAGCCTGCTAACAATGTATTCTCAAGCGTCAATATTGATGATAAGCAGCATGAATTACGTGACGGTTCAGTAGTCATTGCGGCCATTACTTCTTGTACCAATACCTCAAACCCTGCGGTCATGATTGGGGCAGGTTTGGTTGCCAAAAAAGCAGCGGCAAAAGGTCTCAAAGCCAAGCCTTGGGTAAAAACTTCATTAGCGCCAGGGTCTAAGGTGGTCACAGATTACCTAGAAAAAACCAAACTAATGGATGAGCTAGAAAAAACCGGTTTTTATCTAGTGGGCTATGGTTGTACCACCTGTATTGGTAACTCAGGTCCACTTCCTGAAGAAATTGAAAAAGGTATTGAAAAAAACGATTTGGTTGCTGCTGCCGTGTTATCAGGTAACCGTAACTTTGAAGGTCGTATTCACTCCCATGTTAAGGCCAGCTACTTAGCATCGCCGCCACTGGTTGTCGCCTATGCCTTGGCGGGGACGGTCGACATTGACTTAACGACACATCCGCTAGGACAGGATCAAGACGGTAATGATGTGTTCTTAAAAGACATCTGGCCTACCTCAGAAGAGATTAATGAGCTGATTGCCAATAATATTGATGCGGATATGTTCCGCAAAAACTATGGCGAAGTGTTCGATGGTAGCGCAGCGTGGAATGCGATTAGCTCAGCGGATAGTCAGCTGTATCCATGGGATGAAGGCTCAACGTACATCAAAAACCCACCGTTCTTTGATGGTATGACGATGGAACCAGAAGGTATTCCTGATATTGAAGGTGCTCGTATTTTAGGTTTGTTTGGAGACTCAATCACCACCGATCATATCTCACCAGCAGGTAATATCGATCCAGACTCGCCAGCGGGTAAATACTTACAAGAGCGCGGCGTGATGGAAGCGGACTTCAACAGCTATGGTTCACGCCGTGGTAATGATGCGGTCATGACCCGTGGTACTTTTGCTAATATTCGCATCAAAAACACCATGATGAACGGTAAAGAAGGTGGCTACACTTATTACTTCAAAGATGATAACGCGACGCTAGCAGACGGCGAAGAAATGCCTATCTATAACGCTGCGATGAAGTATAAGGAAGACGAGCGCCCATTAGTCGTGCTTGGCGGTGCAGAGTATGGCTCCGGCTCTAGTCGTGACTGGGCGGCCAAAGGCACGATTTTACTTGGTGTAAAAGCGGTGCTGACCAGCTCATTTGAGCGTATTCACCGTTCGAACCTAGTCGGTATGGGCGTATTGCCATTGACCTTCAAAGACGGTGAAAACGCAGACACCTATAAGCTTGATGGGTCAGAAGTGCTTAGTATCACTGGTTTGGATAATGGCGAGAGCAAGACCGCGACAGTCACGGCTACCCGTGCTGATGGCTCGACTGAGACCTTTGATGTCAACGTGATGCTACAGACACCAAAAGAGCGTGAGTATGTGCGTCATGGCGGGGTGTTGCACTATGTCCTACGTCAATTGGCCGCGAATAGTAAAAACGCTGCATAATGGCTCGTTAGTCTTAGCATGATAAAAGCCCAATCCCAGTCAAAGTAGGGGATTGGGCTTTTTTTGGGCGGTTATACAGTGTTATGTGCATAGCACGTTTAGACGCTACTCAATTTATAATAGGAGCCACCACTTTACTGTCTGTGTTGCGCTCTTTTTTATATATAGTCGATGCATTTAAAAAGTGTTATAGCGCTACTAGGATGAATTTTACGCAGCCTCTGTCTGCGTAGGCACAGCACGCAAGTAAAATTTGTGCTAGTAGCGCGTTTAAATTTATATAACCGTTTTATTTTCAACTGACCATAGTCTATTCCTATGTATTTTATAGAGTGGGGTGGATAATTTAGCGCAGTAATATCTGCAAATTGGCGCTTCTATTTACGTGGTGCATCTAATAAAATCTTAGGTTCTCAAGGACAAAAATTGGTATGACGTATAGGGTAACTGCATCAACTTTTTAATTGATAAGACAGAAAACCTCATAAAAAAAAGCCCAGTGATAAACTGGGCTTTTCTCTACTTAAACTAAGTATTTTATTAATTATACTTATACTGTCTTAGCGAACATTGTCACCGAGTGTGACAATAGGCTTGTCTAAGCGATAATTTGCAGCGGCACTTTTTGCACCCATCGTTGCAGCAACGAACGTTAGGATCGTGCTGATCAACCAAAATAGACCACTGTATAGCGCTGTTTTACGGGCAATCTCTTCAGCTTGTTGTAGGTTTTGATCGACTGTCTGTTGGGCCTGCGCAATATATTGCTCAGTTTGAGTTTTATACTCATTAAATGATTGAGTCACTTCGTTACGTACTTCGACAGCCTGCGCTTCAGTTAGACCTTCTTGTTGTAAGCGATTGATAAGTTCAGGACCTTGTAGCGTTTGTTCAATCGATGCCATACGCTGTTTTGCGTACTCATCGATGTTACGCCATGTGTCAACACTGGTGAAGTCCATAGCAGCAACGTCATTTTGCGTGTTGTTGATCATCTCATCCAACACATTGGTTGTCGCTTCGATTTGTTGATCATTTAAATCCTGAGTGTTTTCAGCGACCATCGCACTGATATCAGCTTTGCTAATGTCTCCAGATACGGTTTGATAGACTTGTTGAGCGGTTTGTTGTACTTGCTCTACCGTGCTATCTGGTGCGGCTACTGCTGCAGTACCAGCGGCTGATGTACTGGCTGCGGCTACGCCACCAGCGGTCTTAGCTACTGTGCTCACCGTGCTACCGACTACGTTACCAGCTGATGATAAAATGCCAGTGGCACTACTTAAGGTAAAAAAGGTGGTAAACAACACAATCAATGCGGCCGTTAATATACCAGTTAAGGTGGCATCTTTTGAGTCGATAGCCGTTCCATCACCGAATATGGCTTCAGGGGCTGAAAATTTAATGGCAAAATAACCAGCGACAAAAGCACTTACTAAAGCAGTAATGGCAGCATAAATACCACCAGCGATACTAGTGCCTTTTAAATCAAACGGTAAAAATGAGCTTAATACCAAAGCGAGGGCAATCATTGCCATGACCACGATCAGCCCTATGACAAGACCGGCAAGCACACCGCGCCACGATGGACGACGTTGGGGGGTATAAGTAGTTAACATAATCATTCCTTTTTAAAGGTCACTAATCTTTCGTTAATGTTTAGAGTGTTCACTATCTCACTGTCAGGATTTACGCTTAAACGTGTGTTCGCCAGAGACAATTAGTAGTGAATATAGTGACAGCATAAGGAAAAGAACCCAGTATTAATAATACTGTTAAGTAGAGAAACACAATCGTTATGTATAACAATGTTAAGGTAAGTGACAAAATCGCCGACATGTAACTAGATGTAAGTAGGAGGCGCTAAACTCTTCACATTTATACGAATTTTTAGAGACAGGCGAGGAGTTGGAGGAGAGATAGAGAGTAAGTCGCTATTAAAATTAGGCATGGGGTGAAATTCAGACAATAAAAAAGCCCAGTCACATAATTTGTGACTGGGCTTTTTTATTGTTCGCTTACTAGTCTTATCTAATGCAGAGCAAAAGGGCTAATAAGTGACGCCGAATAGTGGCGTCCCCAGGGGGATTCGAACCCCCGTTACCGCCGTGAAAGGGCGGTGTCCTAGGCCTCTAGACGATGGGGACGCATAGAGTGTTATAACCAATGGTTACAACGGTACTTCACAATATCAGATAGCTTATCTATTAATAATAGAGCAAGCCTTGCCTAGGTGCTGATATCGTCCTACTAGCGAGTATTTATTGTCAAGTTTCAGCCATGCTGAGCATTGCGATAAATAGATGGTGGAGCTAAACGGAGTCGAACCGTTGACCCCTTGCATGCCATGCAAGTGCTCTACCAACTGAGCTATAGCCCCTCGCTAAGAGTGTGCGTATTTTAGGTAAGAGCAGCGGTCTTGTCAACAGCTATTTTAAAAATAATTCATAAATATGCAAAAAAAAGCGTTTTAGCCTATTTTAAAGGCTCAACAAGCCCAAATTAGCGTGGATTTTGCTTGAGCGCGATCTCTTTGATGGCTTTATCGGTATGGAATTCTTCTTCAGTGCCATCAGAAAATACGACAGCACAGCATTCCGCTGGCACATATTGACCGCCTTTCTCTCGAATCGTTCTTATACCTTTAAAGCCGGTAATATCAAATGCGCCTAATTTATCTAGATTATGCTTGATGTAACCGCAGTAAGTGCTGTATATCCATGTTAAATCTTCAAAATCTTGACCTGTTGTTAGGGTAAGGTTTGCCTCAAAAAGCTCTTTTACGATGGCATCATAGTATTTCTGTGCTTCTTTTAAGGTGTTAAAGACATAATCTTTGCTTTCTATCGTGACGGTTTTTCTGGTCATATTTGTTTCCAGTTGCGATGTTCAGTGCAAAATTGTTGTAAATTAAAAAAGGGTCAGAACTGAACCGACCCCCATAAGTTGGACACAACTTATGGGGTATTTTTATGCGTTACGATCTAGACTTTAAGATGCAAGTCATCGCATACTATCGGCAAGGACATAGTAGTCAGGCCACCGCTAAGAAATT
>Ga0208300_100312_pt1 | contig 41132 bp, 37 predicted proteins | sample 23_taG_FD_184096 | JGI IMG/M metagenome (GOLD analysis project Ga0208300, IMG submission 184096) | Marine viral communities from Cariaco Basin, Caribbean Sea - 23_WHOI_OMZ (SPAdes) (version 2) | ecosystem: Environmental > Aquatic > Marine > Oceanic | place: Caribbean Sea: Cariaco Basin...
TGAAACTGGTTAAAGATGTGATGGTCCGGGACATTATCACCATTACTCCGTTTGCCACCATCCGTGAGGCGCTCTCTCTGATGAAGAGGCACTCGGTGAAATCACTGGTGGTGGAGAAACAGAGCGAACACGATGCCTGGGGATTGATCACCTATACCAACGTGCTGAAAACCGTGATTGCGGAAGACGGCGACATTGACCTTCTGAATGTTTACGACGCCTGCGCCAAACCTGTCATCAGTGTCGGTGAGAGCCTGAATGTCCGGCATGCGGCAAGTCTGATGAGTATGTATCGAGTGAAGCGCCTTCTGGTGCTGGCGGACAATGACCTGAAAGGCTTTGTGGTGATGGATGACATTATGGCCGCCCTGCTCGAAAGCATCGACTGAAAACCGTTCAGGTCAGGCACAGCACCACCAGCCGGTCACCAGGCTGTAGCTCAAGATAGTCCTTGCGGGGCGGATTCAGTTGGAGGTGGCGTCCACGCTCATTCTCCTTGTGCCGGAAGATACCCAGAGCCAGCTCACCTTCCGCCGCCACCGTCTTCTCCAGAACCTGGAACGTGGCGCTGGCTGGCAACGGGTAATCCGCGGGATCCCGGAACTGGATTTCGGCCCCGCCGACGGTGAACAGCTCATCCAGAACCACCCGGAGTTCCCGCCTCAAGGCGACCTGGGCCAGGACGTGACTCAGAATCATCGGGCTGATCAGCATTTCACTCTGGTGCCCGTACAACAGGTGCCGGTTGTCCGGATCGCTCAGTTCCATAATCAACTGGGGCCGCCTTGGGGACTCGGCCAGGATGTCCTCAAGCTGGAGATACCCCACCATGGCCCGGGCATCCGCTTCTTCCCCCGATGCCAGCCGGTCGCTACTGAGCAGGATTATTGTGTCGTAGCCCGCCGGCTGAACCCGGCGGAGCTCCCCCTCCACCATGTAGTCCGCCTCGATATGGCCACAGGCCACCCGGCCGTGGCCTTCAACATACCGGGCAATGGCCTGTTCCCGCTCGCCTTTTGGCACCACGGAAACAAGGTCCAGCTCGAAGCTGCGATGGCCGTAACTTTCAAACTCAGCCACCAGGCTCGGAACCCGCCGATTCCAGCCAAGGACCAGCACACGGTGGTTGTTCTGATCCGGCGGGCGTGCCACGCGGGCCGCCTCGCCCCTGGCAATTGCCGGCATTGCCGGCTTTTTCGGATCGGGTTCGGTCTCGACGTAATCCCGGGCCATCATCACCACCCGGTCTTCCGTGTCGATCCGCGTGTCGGACGGCGCCAGCAAGCACACCTCCCAGCCAGCCACCCCGCGCCTCAGCAATCCCAGCACAATAACTTCAGGCCGTGCCGAAGCCAGCTCTCCAAGCGTCAGCCCAGCCACCGACTCGCCACCCCGGATATAGATTTCATTACCGTCACCGGCGGTAAGCAACTCGTTAAAGATTTCCGACAGCCCCGGGTGAAGGATATTCTGAACCATCAACCGGCTAATGGTGGCATCGCCGGCAACCACTTCCACCGCCCCTGGATAGGCCCGCTCAATCACCGGCAGCTTCCGTACATCCTGGATCTCTGCCACCACGAACGGCAACGAAGCCTGCAGATACCTTGCCTGCGCGGCGATGGAGAGCAGCGCCTTGACTGTTTCCACGTCCGATGTCACCAGACTGCCCGCCTCGTGGGTCGCGCTGGGCACAATCACCGCCGCGGCGTCCAGACAAGCCACCCGATGAAGTGCATCCGGCTGGATAGCCGACCCGGAGCGCAGAATGATCTGCCGGGCTCGTCGGCCAATGCCGGGCTCGTTTCGCAATTCGTGAACCTGCTGTGCCGATGCTTCTTCTGACAGCACAACCAGATTCAGCCTCTGGGTAGCGTGCTTTTCCAGGAACCGGCGTACTCGGCCGCTGGAGCCCAGCAATTCCGACAGCAGCGGCAGGGTCTGGCTGGTCCACCCCAGTACCACCACATGATTTTTCAGGGTTACCGGGGTAAGCCCACGCTCGAGCTCTGCCATTTTGGCAATCAACCACCGAGTCAGGATCGCCACCAGCGTACCCATGAACACGACATAGCCACTGATGGTCAGCAGGGTTGAGACAAACCGCTGCCAGGTACCCACATCGTCACCCAGATAACCGGGATCGGTCAGTCGCAGGAACGCCCACCAGATGGCCGAGCCCGGGTCCTCCAATTCCCCGCCCTGAGACACCACCAGCAGGCCGCCGACCAGAGAGATCAGGCCGATAAACACACCAACGACCAGGAGCTGAAACCCCGCCCCCTTGACCAGTTGGCGTTCCACAATAAATTTCAGGCGGTCGATCAGCCGGAAAGGCAGCATGGCATTCCTCTTGTCCAGAGCGTTTTCAATGCCTAAGGGTAAACTATCCGGGGACTTTAAGAATCAACGTTTTATCCGGAGGGCTGATCAGATTCAGAAGCGGGGTTACTGATCAGACGCAAGGCTTCTTCCAGGGAGGAAGTATAGCGGCTGACGCCGGACACCGGCGTCACACCAGCGCGAGCCAGGGTCCTCAGCGGCTGGAACTGGAGATCGGCAATGACAATCTGCGTGCCGTCCTGCTCGCAGGTGTCAATCAGCTTGTTCAGGGCAGACAGGCCCCCGGCATCAAGAATAGTGACGCCGTCCATATACAGGATAAACCCGCGGGCCTCCCGGGACAGTTCTGCCAGCTCCCCGAAAATCCGGTCGGCGGCCGCAAAGAACAGTGGCCCGTTGATTTTGAACACCTGCCAGCCGTCAGGCAGGCCAGAGTCAGCAACCCGTCTGTTCAGCGTGATGTCCGTCACCTTGGTCATCTGGGCCATTTCACGCATGAAGAGAACCGCCGCCAGCAAAACCCCGGTGGTGATCGCGATCACCATATCCAGCAACACCGTAAGCCAAAAGCAGGTGAGGAAAACAAGGATATCGCTACGTGGCACTGTTTTCAGAAGATGCACGGATTTGGGCGCCTCGCTCATATTCCAGGCCACCATCACCAGCAGCGCTGCCATGGCCGGCATGGGCAGAAAAGCCAACAGGCCAGCCAGCGAGACCAGCGCCAGCAGAACCACCAGAGAGTGAATCATTGCCGATACCGGGGACTCGGCACCGGCCCGGTAGTTGGCCGCGGAGCGTGCAATGGCAGCCGTGGCGGTAATGCCGCCGAAAAACGGGACAATAATGTTCCCCAGACCCTGCCCCATCAACTCACTGTTGGCACTGTGGCGCTTACCGGTCATGCCATCGAGTACCACCGCGCACAGCAGGGACTCGATGGCACCGAGCATGGCGATGGCGAAGGCCGCCGGCAGCAGTTCCCGGACCAGGGTCCAGGACAGTCCGATCGGTTCGCCGGAAGCGCCCATCTGCCGCCACGGCCAGGCGAACTCGGGCAAAAACGGCGGAATACCCGCCCCCATACTGCCATCGGGCATCAGATAGCTGAACCTTGAGCCGATGGTTTCGATGGATGCGCCGCTGGCATTGAACCACAGGGCAAGCAAGCTACCGACAATGACAGCCGGGAGGTGCGGCGGCACGGGGGTTTTCAGTCTCGGCCAGAGCAGCATCACCGCAAGGGTTACGCCGGCCACCAGAGTACTCATCCCATCCAGTTCCGGCAGTGCGCTGGCCAGCACCGCCAGCTTGTCCCAGTAGTGCTCAGGCATATCGCCAACCGGCAGGCCAAAAAAGTCCCGGACCTGAAGGGTGGCGATCACCACCGCAATGCCACCAGTAAACCCCAGGGTTACCGATTCGGGAATGTACTCAATAAACCGGCCCAGTCGCATCAAAGCCATAATCATCAGCAACACCCCCGACATCAGGGTTGCCAGCAGCAAGCCTCCCAGCCCGTAGGTCTGGGCAATCGGGTATAAAATGACCACAAAGGCAGCGGTGGGGCCGGATATACTGAAACGACTGCCTCCGGTCAGGGCAATCACAAAACCGGCAATGATGGCGGTGTAAAGCCCGTACTGGGGCGCAACACCACTGGCGATTGCCAGAGCCATGGCCAGTGGGATGGCAATGATCCCCACCGTGACACCGGCCAAAAGATCACGCAGGAACCGGCGGCCGCTGTAGCGTTCATCCAGACAGGATTCGCGAAGGGCATGGGCCAGCCGGAGGGAAAACAGGTGCGCGCGGTGGGGCATGAAAGTCTCGTTTATTGCAACACGTCGGGTTAGATTATATGCTCACCACATCCACATTCAATGTTAATCTGATTAACATATAACGAGCATTTCACAGAGAAATGAGTACCCCATGGAAAACCGCACTGCCCGTCTGACATTATTGATCGACCCGGAAAAAAAGGCCGCCTTTGAAGAACTCTGCAAGCAGGAGGATGTAACGCCCTCCCAAAAAGTCCGCCAGTTTATCCGGGAATACGTGGAGGAAAGGCTGGGGCCAGACTGGCGCGAAGATCGCAAAAACAGATCCTGATGAAAGCCGGAGCCTATTGATTGTCATGAAACCTCTCGCGCCGGCCCTGTTACTCTCCGTCCTGTTTGTTCTGAACGGATGCACCGCCATGCCCTCCTCCAGCAGCCCGAAAGGTCTGACCATACCGCAAACCCAGTACGACGCCCGGGTCGTTGAGCCGGAAAGCGGCGCCGCCCTCACTCCGGAGCAACTGGCCCGGCGCCTCGCTGAAACGGATGTCGTGATCGTAGGCGAATATCACGGGCACCATGGCTCGCATTTGCTGCAATCCCGGCTTCAGATGGCACTCTTTCGACAACAGCCCAGGCAGATCCTGTCTATGGAGCAGTTCAACCTGGACCGTCAGCCTGAACTGGACCGGTATTTAAAGGGTGAAACCGGGGAAACAGAAATGATTGAGGATGCCGGCGCCTGGGACAATTACCGGGCCTCCTACCGCCCCGTGGTGGAATTTGCGCGCCAGCAGAATCTGCCGGTCATTGCTGCGAATGCGCCGGCGGATGTTGTTCGCTGTGTCGGCCGCAAGGGGCCTTCCTATCTCGATCAGGTTTCCAGGAGTATCCGGCAAGCACTGCCCTCTGATCCATTCACGGACACCCCCGCTTACCGTGAGAAGTTTGCCGGCTCCATTGGCGCGAGCCACCAGGCCAACAGCACCATGAACGAACGCATGGAGAACACCTACAAAGCCCAGTTGCTCCGGGACAACGCCATGGCGGCACGCATTCTTGAGGCCAGGGCCGCATTTCCGGGATATCAGGTGCTGCACCTGACCGGCACTTTCCACAGTGAAGGCGGGCTGGGAACCGTAGCATTGCTGAAACAGAGGGCGCCGGCGCTTTCTGTTGCCGTTATCAGCCCGGTGTTCTGGCCGGCAACGAACAGTAAGCCTCCCCTGGAACAGAATCGATCAAAAGGTGACTTCCTCTACTTTATCCAGCCACTGCCCGACGAGTTCAAGGACCCGGAGCGCGAACGCGAAGCCATGACGGCCCGTTTCCAGCGCTCCGCCAGAAAAACCTGCGACTGACGAACGACCGGCGTTCAGGATAGCGGGCAGGCTTACTGGGTCGCCACCATTTCGTCCGTCACCTGGTACTCCCCGGCCAGCCAGCGCAGGATCTCAGTGGCGGCGGGGTGATCAAAGGCGTCGTAGGTATGCTGGAGGCTCTGCCGCTTTTCATCACTGATCCGGCCCAGGCCGGCATCCTGCAGCACCAGTAAATCGGCGTGGATCTGTGCCGCCAGCTCCCTCCCGAGCACTTCCCGTGCCACATGGCGAAACGCCTGACCATACTGGTAAGAAGGCCCCAGACGGTAGGACTCCGCGAGCGTGATCGCCGGGATGGCGGTCAGGGTTGGTTGCAGGGCCGGATTGATGCCATGGCCGGCCAGGTGGGCAGCGTTGGCTGCCGGTCTTCCGGTAAAGGCGCGCAGGTGCAAATGTTGTGACATCCGGTCGCCGTCATTGACCGGGTAATTGTCCCAGAGTACCGGCTTGCGCCCGAGCAGATCCCCGACCCGTTTCAGGTGCCCGGGGGAAATTTCCCGGGAACAGACCTCCTCGCCGGTCCAGAATATATTGATTGAATGGTCCAGCCTGCGACCCAGGGTTTCCAGGTAATCCGCCGGGCGTTCGCCGAACACCCGGTCCAGAACTGGATCGTCGGAATAATAACTGGGGCAGACGCTCAAACGCTTGATGGTTGTGCGCTCGCGAATCCAGTGCACGATCTCCACCTGGGTACCGGCAAGATCCGGCGTATCCGCCCGCATGTCATCAAACAGGATGGCCAGCTCATCGATACCCATGCTCTCCAGCAACGAAAGCTTTTCCGCCAGGGCCACGCGGGCATCGTCATCAAACCGGTTGAAGATTTCGAGCGGGCTCAGGCCTACCCCGAAACGCACACCTTCGCGCCGGCAAAACCGGGCAAACTCCGCCAGCTCCGAGGCCATGGCGGGCGGATGCGCCTGCTGCCATTTGCGGCGAAGGAAGGCGTCGGCTTTCGGGGCGTACAGATAAAAACCATATCCGTGGGGCGCCAGGGTCTGGACCAGCTGTCGGCGCTCCTGCCAGGTCCACACGGGGCCGTAGAATCCCTCGATGACTCCCAATGTCGTTGTCATGGCTATACACCCCATTCCAGCTGGTTCCCGGGTTCTCAAATCATGTACCCCTCAGACAACAATTTTGACTAGACTGATCATTATTGCCAACTATAAAAAACATGATCATTCCAATCAGGAGCAATGCGATGGAAATAAAAACCTTCGAGGATCTGATCGACTGGACCCGCCAGCTACACGCGTACCTGGCCAGATGCCTGCACGATTCAGCCAGCCTGAACAAGGACGAGCGAGCCAGCGCCCTCCTGGATTATCTGTCCAGCCATGAAAGCCTGCTGGAAAGAGCCGTGAGCGAGTTCGAAAAGCAGGCCGATCCGAAGGCGATGAAAACCCGCCTCTACGATTACCTGAACCATAGACCGATCAAGGCCAGCGAGGTTCCGGATACCCACTATGCCGGTATGAGTTTCACGGACATCGCACGGGAGGTCTTTCAGTTTCATGACCAGGTGATGGACCTCTATGAGTCCCTGATAGGAAAGGCCGAGATCCCCGAGGCCAAGTCGCTGCTGGAGGACTTGCTCGCCCTGGAGGAGCACGAAGCCATGCGCCTGGCCAGCCAGATCAGCCGAATGGAAGACCTCTGATCCGCTGTACGACCAAGGTCGTAAGAGCGACGGTTTTTGATTTTGTTTGCTAACGATAATTGCTACCGTGAACTAGCATCAAGAGTTGTTTAGCCCCAAAAAGGGCGAAACGCTCGACTCACAAAAACGATAAGAGGATAGAAGAGCAATGAAGATCCGTTCTGTTCTTTCCGCGGCTGTGCTGGCTGTGGCAACGACCTTTGCCGCCACGCAGGCGCTCGCCCAAGAGACTTTCACCCTCCGCCTCGCAGAAACCTGGGGGCCGAACTTCCCGATTTTCGGTGATACCACCAAGCGTATGGCCGAACTGGCCGAAGAGATGTCCGATGGCCGCCTGCGCATCCGCATCGATTCCGCCAACAAGCACAAGGCACCGTTCGGCGTATTCGACATGGTCAAGGCCGGCCAGTACGACATGGGCCACTCAGCGTCCTACTACTGGAAAGGCAAGGTGCCGGAAACCCTGTTTTTCACCAGCATGCCGTTCGGCATGACCGCCATCGAACAGTACGCCTGGTTCTATCAGGGCGATGGCATGGAATTGATGCAGGAAGTCTACGCACCTCATAATATGCTGTCGTTCCCGGGGGGCAACACCGGCATTCAGATGGGCGGCTGGTTCCGCAAGGAAATCAAATCCCTGAAAGACCTCCAGGGACTCAAGATGCGTATCCCCGGTTTTGCGGGTGAAGTTTTCGCCGAAGTGGGTGTCAGCCCGACCAACATCCCGCCTGGCGAGCTTTATACAGCTCTTGAACGCAACACCATTGATGCGGTTGAGTGGGTAGGTCCGGCCCTGGATCTGCGTCTTGGTTTCCAGCAGATTGCTGACTACTACTACACCGGTTGGCACGAACCTGCTACCGAACTTCAGTTCCTGGTCAACAAGGATACCTGGGAAAAGCTGCCGGCAGACCTGCGCGCGATTCTGCGCATTGCCATGCGTGTGTCCGCCTACGACATGCTGGTCCAATCCCAGCACGCTAATGCGGAGGCCTGGGCGAATATCAAAGCAGAGTATCCGAACGTCCAGATCAAGAACTTCCCCAAGGACGTATTCCAGGCGATGTACAATGCCAACAAAAAACTGCTAAAAGAAGTTGCCGCGGGTAACGAGCAGGCAGCGCGTATCATTGAATCCCAGGAAAAGTACCTCAAAAAGACCCGTGCCTACACGGACATATCGACCCGCGCCTATCTCAACACCATGGCCGAAGTCGAGTAAGATAGCGGCTGAAACTGGGCCGGGATCGCTCTCAGAGTGGTCCCGGTTTTGTCGTTTATAGTAATTGAAAATCGCCAACCCGGTTGGCGGAGGACCTGTAATGCGCTGGATTATTAAACTGGACGAGGGCTTGGCCCGCCTGTCCAATCTCTGCGGCTGGGTGGCCTGTGTCGCCATGATACTGATGGCCGCCAACGTATTTTACGACGTCGTGTCCCGCTATGCGTTTAACGAGGTATCTATCGGTCTGCAGGAGATGGAGTGGCACCTGTACTCGGTGGTCTTCATGCTTGGCATCCCCTACGCTCTGCGCACCGACGGTCACGTACGAGTGGATGTTCTTTACACCAAATGGAGCAACAAGACCAAAGCCTGGGTGAATCTGGTAGGCGCCCTGGTGTTTGTTATTCCTTTCGCCTACCTCATTGGCATTTATGGCTACGACTATGCGCTCGACTCATACAAAATGGGTGAAGGCAGCGGCGACCCCGGCGGCCTGCCCTATCGCTGGATCATCAAGTCGGTGATCCCGCTTACGGCGTTTTTCATCGCCGCCGCCGGCCTGAACATGGCGACCTTTGCCCTGCGCGTTATGTCCGGTGAAAAATCCTATGAAGTGGAGCACAGTGCGGGAGGCCTGGCATGATCGGCATGATTATGTTCGTCGCAGCCCTCTTCATGCTGATGGTGGGCTTCCCGGTGGCCTTTACCTTTGGCGGTGTCGCGCTGTTCTTCGGGGTCTTCGCCGAAGGTATGGATCTGTTTGCCTTCATGCCGTTCCGGATTATGAGCGTCATGCAGAACAAGGTACTCATGGCCGTGCCCCTGTTTATTTTCATGGGCGTGGTGCTGCAGCGCACCCGGCTGGCGGAACAGCTGTTGACCTCCATGGGACGCCTGTTTGGTGGTCTGCCCGGTGGCCTGGCCATTTCCACCATTATCGTCGGCGCCTTGTTGGCGGCATCCACCGGCGTTGTGGGCGCCAGTGTAGTGGCCATGGGCCTGATCTCTTTGCCGGTGATGCTGGCCCATAAATATGACAAGCGCCTGAGTACCGGCACTATCTGTGCCTCTGGCACCCTGGGGCAGATAGTGCCGCCGTCCATTATCCTGATCATACTCGGCGACGTGCTCGGCCTGCCGGTGGGCGATCTGTTCAAGGCAGCCGTCATTCCCGGCATAGTGCTGGTGGGACTCTATATTGCCTATATTCTGATTCTTACCCGCCTGAAACCGGAGATGGCACCGGCCATGCCCGAGATCCCCGGGGTCAGCCGCAAGAAAGAAGTCCTGAATGCACTGTTGGCCATCATCCCGCCCCTGGCGCTGATTGTAGTGGTACTGGGTTCCATTTTCACCGGCATCGCCACACCAACGGAGTCCTCTGCCCTTGGTGGCGTGGGCGCGGTGGTCCTGGCCATCCTTTACCGGCAATTTTCCTTCCAGATGGTCTGGGACGCGTCCAAGGATACGGTGAAGGTAACCGCCATGGTGTTCGCGATCCTGATTGGCGCCACTGCCTTTTCCATGGTGTTCAGCTATACCGGCGGTGATTACCTGCTGGAAGACTGGCTGCACATGCTGCCGGGTGGCGAGTGGGGCTTCATCATCCTGGCCATGCTGGTGATCCTGATCCTCGGTTTCTTCATCGATTTCGTGGAGATTTCGTTCATCATCGTGCCGATCCTGGCGCCGGTGGCCGAAGCCATGGGCATCAACATGCTGTGGTTTGCGATCCTGATCGCCATGAACCTTCAGACGAGCTTCCTGACCCCGCCGTTCGGGTTCTCTCTGTTCTACCTGAAAGGCGTGGCTCCACCGGAAGTCCGGACCATCGATATCTACCGGGGTATCGTGCCCTTTATCCTGATCCAGATACTGGTACTGGCACTAATCGTGGTATTCCCCGAATGGTTTGGCATGAGCTCCTCCTACTGACCTTGCACGAATACCGGGCCCCGGGCCCGGTATTTTTTTACCTGACGCGACTCCCTCGTTCCCGCCTGACAAAACCCGACAGTTTTCTATACTGAGTAGACAATCGGCAATTCTCAGGCTTATATTCGGGAAGCCCCGGCGCGCGAACGTCGCCGAAAGACATTGATGTTGAGGTTATCAAGGGAGAGCGGAGTCCATGAATCAGAGTACGACCCAGAAAACCCGTGACACCGGGCAGGAACAGAAAAGCCACGTTCTTACCCTGCCACTGGATCACACCCAGGCAGACCGGTCGCCCCATACCTACGAGCGCTGGCTGATCGCCAAGCTTGTGCGGATGGCTGGCGCCCCGCCGGTCCGGTTCCGGCTCTGGAACGGGGATGTTATCGAACCTGAGGGACAGCAGGCAGAATTTACCCTGCACCTGACCGACCCCAAAGCCCTGTATGCTCTGGTCACCAACCCCAATCTGGCCTTTGGCGATCTGTACAGCGCCGGACGGCTGGAAGTGGAAGGCGATTTGCCAGACCTGATGGAGACCCTTTACCGGGCCGTTTATGAGGCCCGCCAGAAATGGCCGAAATGGCTGGAGGCCCTGTGGCGCAATCACACTCCGCGATCCACCGGCATCTCCGAAGCCAAGGAGAACATCCATCACCACTACGATCTCGGTAACGAGTTCTACCGGCTCTGGCTGGACAACGCCGAAATGCAGTACACCTGCGCCTATTACGAAACCCCGGACCTGAGCCTGGAACAGGCCCAGTTGGCCAAGCTGGAGCACGTCTGCCGCAAACTCCGGCTCAAACCCGGTATGACCGTTGTCGAGGCCGGCTGCGGCTGGGGCGGGCTGGCCCGCTACATGGCCCGTAATTACGGGGTAAAAGTCCACTCCTACAACATTTCCCGGGAACAGCTGGACTACGCCCGGGAAGAGGCCCACAAACAGGGGCTGGATCATCTGGTCGAGTACGTTGAGGACGACTACCGCAACATCAGCGGCCAGTACGATGCCTTTGTGTCCATCGGCATGCTCGAGCATGTGGGCAAGGAAAACTACGCGGCCCTGTCCGAGTTGATCAAACGGAGCCTCAAACCCGACGGCATTGCCCTGCTCCACAGCATCGGCCGTAACCGCCCGATGCTCATGAATGCCTGGATCGAAAAGCGCATTTTCCCCGGCGCCTATCCTCCGAGCATCGGCGAATTCATGCAGATCTGTGAGCACGGCGATTTCTCGGTGCTGGACGTGGAAAACCTGCGCCTGCACTATGCCCAGACCCTCAGCCACTGGATGGAGCGCTTCACAGAAAACGAGGATAAGGTAACGGCCATGTACGACGGGCACTTCACCCGGGCCTGGCGCATGTACCTGGCCGGCTCCATGGCCGCCTTCCGGGCCGGTTCCCTGCAGCTGTTCCAGGTTGTCTTTAGCCACGGTGACAATAACCGGCTGCCACAAAGCCGGCAGGATCTCTACAACTTTCCCGCGGCACCCGAGGAGGCCTGATGGACTACTATGACCTGATCATCGTCGGTGCCGGCCCCGCCGGCTCCACCCTGGCCAGCGCCCTGGGGAACAGCGGCAAACGAATACTGATCATCGACAAACAGGGTTTTCCCAGAGACAAAACCTGCGCGGGCTGGGTAACGCCCGCAGTGATGGAAACCCTGAATATCGACCTGCAAGACTATGGCACCGGCCGAACCCTGCAGCCAATCCGGCGTTTCCGCATTGGCATGATGGGGCAAGCCGCCGTGGAAAACGATCACGGCGACGTGGTCAGTTATGGCATCCGCCGGTTCGAGTTTGACGAGTACCTGCTCAGCCGTGTTACCTGCCCGAAGCAGCTTGCCACGCCCGTCAAATCGATTGTCCGAAGGGGGGGGAACTGGGTCATTAACGAGACCTGGGAAGCGCCCCTGGTGGTGGGTGCGGGCGGCCACTTCTGCCCGGTGGCGCGGCTGCTTGGCGAGGGGCCCGGCAGCCATGAGACCGTGGTTGCGGCCAAGGAAGTTGAATTCGAGATGACACCGGAGCAGGCATCAGTCTGCCAGGCCCGGGGCGACACACCGGAACTCTGGTTCTGCCGGGACCTCAAGGGCTACGCCTGGGTCTTCCGCAAAGGCAATTACCTGAATATCGGCCTGGGCCGGGAAGACAACCACAAACTGACCGGCCACCTGCAGGCATTCGTGGAGGAGATGAAGTCAGCCGGACGAATCCCGGCGGATCTGCCCGGGCGCTTCAAGGGCCACGCCTATCTGCTGTACGCCCACGCGGAACGGCCATTGGTGGATGATGGCATTCTGCTGATCGGTGACTCGGCCGGTCTGGCCTATACCCAGAGCGGTGAGGGCATCCGGCCAGCGATCGAATCAGCGCTGATGGCAGCGGATGTGATTCGCCATGCCCCTGACTCTTCCGCCTCCTCGCTGCAGGTATACGGCGATGCCATTGCCGAGCGCTTCGGCAACCGTGCTGCCGACACGGAACAAGGCTGGCAGGTGCCGGACTGGGTCAAGATGCCCCTGGCCAGCACCCTGATGCGGTCGCACTGGTTTACCCGGAAGGTGGTGACGGAGAAGTGGTTCCTGCATCAGCAAGTGTCGCCGCTTCAAATTGCAGTCTGATCCCGCCAACCCGCTCCATCTCCACCCACTGACCGGATGCAGAACAAGGGTCTGACGAAAAGATAAAAAAAGATGGCGGCCCTGGGTAGGGCCGCCACTGATTCACTTACACCCCGGTTCAGTGGCCGAGATAGCTACGGTACATCCAGACCGTTTTCTCCTGCTGGGAAATGTAATCGCTCATCAGCGCCACCGTGCCCTCATCTTCTGCTTCGCCCGCAAGGCTGAGCAGTGCACGCTGCTTGCCGATCAGCTTGACGAAACTGTCTACGATGTTCTCCATGGCGTCCTTGCCATCGGAAACATCCTTGCGCTCGGGCACTTCGGAGCGTTCGATATAGGTACTGTAGGCATGGGCAGGACGATGGCCAAGGGTGAGCACCCGCTCGGCAATCTCGTCGATTTTCAATAGCAGATCGTCATAGAGCTCTTCAAATTTCACGTGCAGCTCGAAAAAGTTGTCACCCTTGATGTTCCAGTGGTATCCGCGCACGTTCATGTAAAAAATCTGGTAATTGGACAGCAGCTCGTTGAGCGCGTCTGCAAGTTTTGCGGTCTTCTCGGTATCCAGACCAATAAAGTTCTTACCCATAGCGTGTCTCCTTGACAGCGAATGAAATATTGACCGGCCAATCGTACGCCAGATCACTGAAATTTGTGAAGTGAAGCCTGCCGGGCATGCAACCGACTCGGGCGCACGTGGTGCCATACTGCCCGGCCTCAATCAGCACCACCTTGCCGGTGACTTTACGCACACGCTGATACGCCACCATACCGGCGGTTCCAACGCCAATAATGGCAACGTCTGCTTCTCGTTTGTTCATAAAAACAGTCTCCTGAGGGGCATTTCCGGAGCCCGGGAACCGGGAAAGGTTCGGTCGGATGTGACCTCAGTATAGAAGCCGTGGCAAGTTTCATCCGCCCCGTGAAAAAAACGCGGAATCAGCCTATGCTGTCAGACTTTTCAAACGACGGCGAACGCTCCGGGGGTGCAAACATGCAGAATTACTGGCCGGAATTTCTGACGGTCGCGCTGGTTCACTTGCTGGCTGTCGCCAGCCCGGGGCCGGACTTTGCCGTGACGCTCCGCCAGGCACTTTGTCAGAGCCGGAGGAATGCCCTCCTGACCGCCATCGGTATTGGCGCCGGGATTCTGGTGCATGTCGGCTACTCGCTGCTGGGTATTGGCCTGCTGATCCAGCAATCCATCGTCCTGTTCAGTATTCTCAAGGTGCTGGGCGCGCTGTATCTCACCTGGATTGCCATTCAGTGTCTGCGGGCCCGGGCCGGCGGCGTCCATGTGGAGAAGGGGCCAACGACCCATCAATCGGGTCTGGCCGCCCTGCGCCTGGGGTTTCTGACCAATGTCCTCAACCCCAAGGCAACGCTGTTCTTTGTCTCTCTGTTTTCCGTTGTGATCAGTCCCGGCACACCCATCGCCCTGCAAGCCGGATATGGCCTTTATATGGCACTGGCCACCGGGCTCTGGTTCGCCATGGTAGCCGTTTTCTTCACCCTGCCGCAGGTACGCAGGAGCTTCAATCGCTTTGGCCACTGGCTGGACCGGTTAATGGGTGGCGTACTGCTTGTGCTGGCCGGCCAGTTGCTGTTGTCTACAGTGAGCGGATCAGAGCCTCCGTCTGGGCCCATCCCAGGCACGGATCGGTAATCGAGCAGCCGTAACGCAGATCCTCGCCATCGTCCTGGCGGCCCGGTTCCAGGAAACTCTCCAGCATCAGGCCGCGAATATGGCGGTTGCCGGCCCGGCGCCGGGCCATCACCTCCCGGGCAATATCCAGCTGGCGCTCAGCCTGTTTGCAGGCATTGTCATGACTGCAATCCACCATCACTGCGGTGGACAGCCCGGCTTCTGCCAGCGTACGGACTGCCCAGTCAATGCTGTCGGCATCGTAGTTGGTAATGCCCCGTCCACCCCGCAGCACCAGGTGCGTGTCGGGATTGCCCCGGGTGGTGATCATTACTGGCACTCCGGTTGCGGACACTCCCAGGTGGTGGTGTGGATGGCTGGCCGACCTCATGGCGTTTGTTGCAACCACAATACCGCCATCGGTGCCGTTCTTGAAGCCAGTCGGCATTGGCAGACCGCTGACCATTTCCCGATGCACCTGGGACTCGGTGGTACGAGCCCCAATGGCGGTCCAGCTCACCAGATCGCCCAGGTAATCCATGGCGAACGGGCTCAACGCTTCGGTCGCAAGAGGCAACCCCATGGCAGACAGATTCAGCAGCAATCGACGGGAACGCCGCAGCCCCTCATTCAGATCTCCCGATCCGGTGCGCCCGGGGTCGTACAGCAGCCCCTTCCAGCCAACTGTAGTCCGAGGTTTCTCCAGGTACGCCCGCATGACAATCAGGAACCGGTCGCTGACGGCATCAGCCAGTGCCTTCAGCTTCTCTCCGTATTCCAGGGCGGCTACCTCATCATGGATGGAACAGGGACCCATCACGATCAGGGTTCTGGCATCGGCACCCCGCAGAATCCGCCGGATAGCCCGCCTCTGTTCACTTACCTGCCGAACGACCAGGTCACTCGCCGGCATCTCCCGTTTCAGCTCCGCCGGCGTCGGCAGAATGACTTCCTGCCGGTGCAGGGCCAAAGACTCCGCTGTCTGGTCTGTCAGTTCTGTGTTCAAGGGCATGTTCATGTCAGTGTTCCCGTTTCCCTGCGTCAGAATCAAAAAGCCCCGGCTGGGCTACCAGTCGGGGCTTTTTGAGTCCGGTGGCAGCCTGGGTTTTCTGCCGGGCTGCCTTCCTCGTTATTCGTTCGGTGAAGATGCTATGGGCGGCCCCGGCTCTGGCTAAAATAAAAGCCATAACCAAACCACCAGAAAAACACGGCCACGACTGCCGCCGGCCTGGCGCCGAAAGCTTGCAGAACATTCAATTGACAGATCGCGTGTGTCGTCTTCATGCTTTTCAATATATACCCCCGGTTTTCAACTTGGCAACCCGTGTGCCGGAATTTTTCAGTTCCGGCAGTAAGGTTGGGAGCGAGCAATGACCGCACATTCTGGGCGATACCCGCTATATCTCTTGCTGGCCGCACTCCTCGGCCTGTGTTCAAGCCACGCCATGGCCCAGGCGGAGACCCGGGACTACCAGCTCAACAACCGGTCCGCGGAGGATGTGGCGGCACAGGTTCGCCAGCTTTACCAGGGTTCTTCCGTGGCTGTCACCGCCCGGGGGGCACAACTGGTGGTTCGCGGCGAGCCAGAGTTGCTGGATGAAATTGGCAGGCTGGTTGACACCCTGGACGTGGCGCCGGTTCAGCTCCGGATTACCGTTCGCTCCAGAACTGACACCGGGGGCAAGCGGTCGGGAGCCGGCCTTTCTGCGCCCGGGGGCCGGGTGGAACTTTCGGCACAGCGGCGCGTGACCAGCACCGGCAGCACCCGGGAGAGAACGCTGGTTATGCAGGATGGCCAGTCCGCCCACATCACCTCGGGCCAGATCCGGACAATTCCGGTCGCCGTTCGGGGTGGCCGAAATCCGGCCGCCTTCCTTGAGCAGGTCGAAACCCGAAGCGGGTTCCTGGTCAGCCCGCAGGTAATTTCCAATCAGGCGGTTGAGCTGAGCATTGTTTCGTTCGAGGAGGATCCGGCGAGTCTGGACGGTTATGAAACCGAAGCCGTAGTCACCATCCGACGGGTCGAGCCGGGGCAGTGGGTGTCACTGGGCAGCACAGCAACCAGCTCGGCCCGGGAGCGCAGCGGAATTACCTATCAGGTTAACAGCAGCCGCTCCGACAACCGAAGCTTTGAAGTCAGAGTCGATCTTCTGCCCTGACCTCAGGCCTTGCGTTTGCCGAGCAAAACCTGCTTGGCTTCGTTGAGTTTGGCGGCCAGGTAATCGTTACCGCCCCGGTCCGGGTGAAGCTTTTGCATCAGCCGGCGATGAGCCATCACGATGTCCTCTTCAGAACAGCCGGCTTTCACTCCGAGGACGTCACAGGCTTCGCGCACCGACATCTGGCCACTCAGATCGCTGCCCGGGCCCGACTGCCGGTTTGTCTGCCCAGTGCCCCCATCCTGCTGCTTGTCCGCAAACATCCGGTTTATGGCAGGGGCGTATTTCAGTAACGCAGGCAGCTTGCGCAACAGCGGAATAACGGCAGCCACTGCGGCGGTCAGCACATGGATACGTCCCGTCAGAACCATAAAAACCAGAAGGGCGCCACCAGCCACCAGGACAACTTTCCAGGTAGCGGCCTTTTTCTTCTCGGCGGACAACGCGCCCCACTGTTTCAGAATCACAAACATGGCGGCTGCCAACGCGATTCCCAGAATCCACTGCATGGTTGATCCTTACCTTGAGTACGGTCGTAATTCTGTCACCGTCTCCTGTCACTTTACCAGCACCTCTGCGCTGAAAACCGGCAGGCACCGAGACTGCTATGACTTCCGTCAAAACCGGCAAACCCGGAATCTAGCTAGAAATACTTACAACCCGGTGACAATGGCGACCTGAATTTTGTAGGATGCTATGCTTTGTCAAACATGAATGATTCACGTATTCAATCAGTCCGTCGTCGGGCAATGGATCGGCAAGGGAGCACAGATCGCCAGCCTCCCTGTATATTCACCGATACTTGAATCGCAACGGCCGGACTCAGATTTCCAGGACCTGAACTATGCGCACTGCTTCCCGCTTTCTGATCGTCATCATTTTCCTCGGCGTGGTGTTCGGAGGTATCTTCGGCTACAAGTTCTACCAGTTTGGCCAGATGCAGGAGCAGATGTCCCAGCCCCAGCCGCCCGCCCAGATCTCCGCAACCAAGGCACAGACCGAAAGCTGGACACCCGCCATCAAGGCGGTGGGCAGCATTGAGGCGGTTAACGGCATTGAGGTTGCCAACGAGGTGCCCGGTGTTGTTGAGACCATCAATTTCGAGTCCGGTGACGCGGTTAAACAGGGCGACATATTGATCCGCATCGATGCCGCCATCGATGAGGCTGCCCTGCGCACACGCCGCGCCGAGGCACAACTGGCGGAGCAGGAGTTCAAGCGGGTTTCCGACCTGCTTCCCAGGCGCGCCGTTTCCCAGTCCCAGTACGATGAATCCAAGGCCAACTTCGATGCCGCCCGGGCCCGGGTTAACGAAGCCGAGGCCCAGCTCAGCAAGAAAATCATCCGCGCTCCGTTCGATGGCACCCTCGGCATCCGGATGGTCGACCAGGGCGAATACATTGCCACCGGCACCCCTATTGTCGAGATCAACATGCTTGATCCGATCTATGTGGATTACACCCTGTCTGAGAAAAACCTGCCAAACGCGAAGCCGGGTTATGCGGTGGTCGCCAAAGTGGCGGCGGTGCCCGAACAGGATTTCGAGGGCGCGGTCAGCGCCATCAACACGTCGGTCAACCCGGAGACCCGGACCGTTCGCGTTCGCGCCACCCTGGATAATCCCGAGAGCCTGCTGCGCCCGGGCATGTTTGCAACGGTCCTGACCCGACAACCGGGAGACAATGACGTGGTAACCGTGCCGCGGACCGCAATCTCCTATAACACCTACGGCGACTTCGTGTTTGTTGTTGAGGAAAACGACGAGGGTAATCTGGTCGTCAGCCGACGCACCGTCACCACCGGTGAGACCCGGAACACCCGCGTCGCCGTGCTTTCCGGCCTGGAAGCGGGTGAGACCATTGTCGCCAAGGGACTGCTGCGGCTGCGCGCCGGGCAAAAGGTCGCCATTCAGGACGAAGAGCCGCAGGAGGCACCTGAGTAATGCGCTTCACTGACATTTTTATCCACCGCCCGGTACTGGCGACGGTGGTCAGCCTGCTGATTCTGCTCCTTGGCGCAAGGGCCGCCATGGAAATGGAGATCCGGCAGTATCCGGAACTCGAGAGCACCACTGTGACGGTGACAACCGCCTATCCGGGTGCCAGCTCAGATCTGATCAAGGGCTTTATCACCACCCCCCTGCAACAGGCGATAGCGGAAGCCAGTGGTATCGACTACCTGACCTCCACCAGTTCCCAGGGCATCTCCACCATCGAAGCCAAGATGGTGCTGAACTATGACGCCAATGCGGCCCTGGCGGAGATTCAGGCCAAAGTGGCCAGCCAGCGCAATGTGCTGCCTGCCGAAGCCGAGGACCCGGTGATCACCTCTACCACCGGCGATTCCACGGCGCTGATGTACATTGCCTTCTACAGTACCGAGCTGGCAGTGCCCCAGATCACCGATTACCTGACCCGGGTTGTCCAGCCCCGGCTTCAGGCGCTCTCCGGTGTCGGTAAAGCCGAGCTGCTGGGCCGGAAATTCGCCCTTCGGGTCTGGCTGGACCCCGAACGCCTGGCCGCCGTGGATATGACACCCCCGGAAGTGGTGGCGAGGCTGCGTGCCAACAACTATCAGGCCGCCGTAGGCAACACCAAGGGCACCTACACCGAAATCAGCATGACCAGCGACACCGATGTGGCGGACCCGGACCAGTTCCGGAATCTGGTCATCAAACAGGCCGATGGCACCCAGATCCGCCTGCAGGATATTGCCCGTGTCGAGCTGGGCTCGGAAACCTATGATCAGTTGGCCCTGTACAAAGGGCAGCCAGCCACCTACGTGGCCATTGAACTGGCCCCCGGCGCCAACCCGCTGACCGTCGCAGGCCTGGTAAAGGGCGAACTGCCGGATATCGAGAGCCAGTTACCCTCCGGCCTGAACGTGCGACTGGCCTATGACGCCTCGGACTTCATTGAGGACTCCATCAATGAGGTGATCCAGACGCTGCTGGAGGCCATGATCATCGTTCTGGTGGTGGTATTCCTGTGTCTCGGCTCGGTACGCGCATCCATCGTGCCTTCCGTCGCCGTGCCACTGTCATTGATCGGTGGCGCCTTCATCATGCTGATGTTCGGTTTCTCGCTGAACCTGCTCACCCTGCTGTCCCTGGTGCTGGCCATCGGCCTGGTGGTGGATGACGCCATCATCATGGTTGAGAACGTGCACCGCCACATCGAGCAGGGCGAATCCCGCTTTGAGGCGGCAATCAATGGCGCGCGGGAGATGGCGGTGCCGATCATTGCCATGACCACAACGCTGGTGGCGGTTTATGCCCCCATTGGCTTTATGGGTGGCCTGGTCGGTTCACTGTTCACGGAGTTTGCCTTCACCCTGGCCGGCACCGTTGTCATTTCAGGCATTGTCGCCCTGACACTCTCGCCCATGCTGTCAGGGAAGGTGCTGAAGCCTCACGGTAACTCCGGGAAATTCGAGAGCCTGGTCGAGCGCAGCTTCAACGGCCTGGCGGCGGGTTACAAGTCTGCCCTGAGTTCACTGATGCAGACCAGGTCGGTGGTGGTGTTCTTTGCAATCGTGGTACTTGTGTCCATCTACTTCATGGTAACGATGAGCCAGAACGAACTGGCACCCACCGAGGATCAGGGCATTCTGTTCTATCAGGGCCTCGGGCCCCAGACCTCAACCCTCGACTACCTGCTGGAGCATGGTGATGAAATTCAGGAACGCATGTCTGCCGTTCCGGGGTACAACGAAGACTTCATGATCATCGGCATCACCGGCCCCAACGCGGTATTCGGTGGCTTCAAGATGGCGCCCTGGAGCGAACGGGACATCAGCCAGTTCGAAGCCCAGCCGCTGCTGGACGCTGAGCTGAAAAAGGTAACCGGTCTGCAGACCGCCGTATTCCCGCGGCCGTCCCTGCCTGGCTCCGGTGGCGGGTTGCCCTTCCAGTTCGTGATCACCACGGGCAGCAGTTACGAGCAACTGGACCAGGTGGCCGACGAGATGCTGGGTAAGGCCATGGCCAGTGGCAACTTTATGTTCCTGCAGAAGTCCATCAACTTCGACCGCCCGATTACCCGCATCAATGTGGACCGGGACCGGGTTGCGGATCTGGGTCTGTCGATGCAGGACGTTGGCCAGAGCCTGTCGAGCATGCTGGGAGGCGGTTACATCAACCGGTTCAGTATGGAAGGACGGTCCTATCAGGTTATTCCGCAGGTTGACCAGCAGTTCCGTCTGGACGCCCAGGCGCTCAATGAGTACTACATCCGTGCCGACAACAGTGCACTGGTACCGCTGGGGAGCGTCGTGAGCTTCAGCAAGGAGGTTGAGCCGTCAAACCGGACCCAGTTCAACCAGCAGAACTCGCTGACCCTCCAGGGTGTGGTCATGCCCGGCGTTGCCGCCGGTAGCGCCATGGATTTCATGGAACGTACGGCGGAAGAGGTTTTCCCCCAGGGCTTCACGTATGACTACACCGGCCAGAGCCGCCAGCTTGCCACTCAGGGCAGCGCCCTGATGGTGACCTTCTTCCTGTCGCTGCTGGTGATCTACCTGGTTCTGGCGGCCCAGTTCGAGAGCTGGCGCGATCCGTTCATCATTCTGGTCTCGGTACCCATGTCGGTGGCCGGCGCCATGGCGTTTATCGTGCTCGGCTTCGCCACCATGAACATCTACACCCAGGTCGGGCTGATCACGCTGATCGGCGTGGTGTCCAAGAACGGCATCCTGATTGTCGAGTTTGCCAATCAGTTGCAAAAGGAACGTGGGCTGAACAAGTTTGATGCCGTGGTGGAAGCCGCCGCGATCCGTCTGCGGCCGATCATTATGACGTCCCTGGCGCTGATCTTTGCCATGGTGCCCCTGTTGATTGCGATCGGCCCGGGCGCGGAAAGCCGCTTTGCCATTGGCCTGACCATCAGTGCCGGCCTCGGTATCGGCACGCTGTTTACCATCTTCGTACTGCCCGCGTTCTATATCCTGCTGGGGCGGGACCACCATGGTTCAGGAGCCGACGAGTACTCGGACACGTCCGATGGTGACGATAACGGTAAGCCGGCAACGGCTCACTAAATCCGGCAACCGGAAAACCCGGCCACCATTCAGTGAGCCGGGTTTTTTATTGCCGTTCCGGAATTCAGTCCAGCGCCGGGGCCGGGGCAGAGACTGGCTTCCGGTGCTGCAGGTTGCGACGCCACTGCACGGTCTCACTGGGCAGTTCTCCGAAATGCTCCCGATAGAGGGCCGCGAACCGGCCAAGGTGGGAGAAGCCCTCATCAGCTGCATACCAGGAAATGTGGGGCACCTCGCACTGGCAATCCACCAGCCTGCGCCGCACCCTGATTAACCGGTTGCGCTGGTAAAACCGGTAGGGCGTCATCCCGGCTTCCCGCTTCATCAGGTAATAGAGGTTTCGCTCGCTGACACCGGAATGGCTGGCCAGCTCCCGCAGGTTAAAGTCCCAGGCAGGTTCCTGCCGGATTTTTTCGATCATCCGGACTATCCGGCGATCAAGCTCGGGGTGCCCGCGAGGTGGCGCCCCCTCATTCCGCTCCATTGCCGCCAGTTGCCGGAAGAGGTCATCGGTCAGCTCTCTTGCGTGAGCATCGTCCCTGAAAAAGGACGAGCCATGCAGATACTCCGTGATCAGATTCTGGCAGGCGGCAAGGCGTTTGTCGCCTTCGTCTCTGATCAGGCTGTCCGGGATTCCGGCTGCCGGCCGGAGAATCATGACCCGGCCATTCCGGGGCAGGCGCAGCCTGAACCGGTCTGAGGATCGGGCAGCCGTTAAATGCAGCATGGGCTGCCCCGGCTTGCCCTGCAGAGCGATCTCTGGGTCGCCGGCCAGCGGCAGCAGAAACACCGGATCTGACGCACTCCAGCAAGTGATCTCCATGGCCTGACTGGCTTGGATACAAACCACCCTGCCCAGACTGGACGTCAGTGCCGACAGGGCACCAGCCGTGCCACTGCCTGAGTGCAGCTGACACTTCACACCATCCCAACCAGAGAGCTTTCGCAGGGCGACAAGCCACTCTCCGGGAAACGCCCGGTTGAGTCGCAGATAGGCATCAAGTTCTTGATCGGGTGCTTTGTTTGGCATAAGGTTCGGGAGGAAAGTGGTTTTTACCCACTATCAGGGCAACCCGGGCGTTTCCAGTAGCCAGATGTTGCAAAACACCCTGAAACCGGCGCTTTTTTTGCCTGTTATTGATGTTAATCAACCAGTGCACTGCCCAATGCCTGCCAGGGCAACGGTCTGGCCATTAGAAATCCCTGTCCCCGGTGGCACTTCAGTTCACGCAACCGGCTGTGCTGATCCTCGCTCTCGATGCCCTCTGCAACCACCTCCAGGCCAAGGGCCTCGGCAATTCCCAGAATCGCCGCGACAATCCGCGAATCCCCGGACTTGCCGCCAAGCCGCCAGGTGAACTGCCGGTCAATCTTGAGCACCTGAACCGGCAGGGTATGAAGGTAAGCCAGTGACGAGTAACCGGTCCCGAAATCATCAATTGCCACACCCACCCCCTGATGACCGAATTCCCGCAGCCGGTTCAGGCATTGCGGGGAAAGGTTCATCAGGTGGGTTTCGGTAATCTCGATTTCCGGCAGCCAGCCTATCCGCCGAATGCGGCAAAAGAGCGGACCAAGCAGCCCCTCCAGACGTGAATCGGTGATCTGACGGGCGGAGATATTGATCGCCAGCCGAAGGTCCCGGGGCAGCAATCCCGGGGAATCCGGGAGGTCGGCGAGGATACAGCGCACCAAATGCCCCGTCAGCTCGTGAATATGACCACGCTGTTCGGCAATAGGGACAAACTCGGCGGGCGAGACAACGCCAAACTCCGGATGCCGCCAGCGCAGCAGCGCCTCCAGGCCCGCGACGCGACCACTGTCAAGCCAATACTGGGGCTGGTAGACCACACTGAATTCTTCCGGAGCGGTTTTCAGGGAAGCCATCAGGGCCTCCGACAGGCGCTGTTCACGCCGGCCCTGCTCCGTAGCCACTTCGCTGTAGAGGCGGTAACAGGCCCGGCCTGCGAGCTTCGCCGTGTACATGGCCCTGTCTGCGTTCTGCAGCAACTCACTGCCTGTTTTGCCGTGCTCCGGATAAACCGCCGCGCCAACGGAAGCTGAAAGAAAATACTCACGATGATCGACCACCATCGGGGCCTGGAAAATGTGGATCATGCGTTGACAGACACCGTCCAGATCCTCCCCGGATTGCAACTCTATAATGGCCGAAAACTCATCACCCGACAGCCTCGCCACCACGTCACCCTTTCTCAGAACGCTCTGGATGCAGTGGGCGGCGTGCTGCAGCACGCGATCACCGCATTCGTGGCCGTGGAGGTCATTAACCGATTTGAAGAAATCAAGATCCACAAACAGCACGGCGAACCGGTGACTGTCACGGGCGCGCCGGGCCACACGGGCCTTGAGGAACTCCTGGAACAGGGAACGGTTCGGCAGCTCGGTGAGGGGGTCGTAGTAAGCCAGCGAGGCCAGGCGCTCGTCGCCCGCCGCCACATCGCCAACGTCCGTGAACACACCGGCCCAGAATCGACGATTTCCATGCTCCACGGGATAGATTGTCAGCCACTGGGGATAGGTCTCGCCGCTCTTTCGGCGGTTCCAGATCAGCCCCTCCCAGCGCCCGTGTCGCTCAAGGCTTTGCCACATGGCGTGATAGAACTCGGGCGAGTGCAGGCCGGAACTCAGTATCGACGGTGGCTGTCCAAGGACCTCATCTGACTGGTATCCGGTGACAGCGCGAAACATCCGATTGGCGTAGACGATTCGTGGTTCTGTCGTGGACAGCATGATTGCCCTGGGGTGGTTATCCACCAGGGCCCGGAAATCCTGTTGCTGTACTACCTGCATCCGCTGCTTACTCCTTTCAGCGATCCCTGAACCTGAACCCGATCCCGACGGATCAGGCATCAGCTTAAGCCGTATGTGTCGCCAACATAGCCATATATTGCAAAAACCACCGGCTTCAGACCAAAGCACAAGAAAAACTGAGGGTTCGCTCAATTATTGCAATAACCGGATATCGGAGCGTCTGGATGCGGCCGATAGTTGACTGGCAATAACACGAACAGCGACCCAGGAAAGGATTCTCCATGCGCGTTAACCAACCTGTGACCCAGCGAGAGCGGGTGTACCCGGAACACTATCACCTGATAACCACAACCGACCTTCGGGGAAAGATCACCGCCGCCAATGAGGAGTTTGCCGAAGTGGCCGGCTACCCTCTGGACGAGCTGATGGGCCAGCCCCACAACCTGATACGCCACCCGGATATGCCGCCAGGCGCCTTCGAGGATCTGTGGCGGACCATCAGGGCCGGTGAATCCTGGCGCGGGATTGTCAAGAACCGATGCCGGAATGGTGATCACTACTGGGTTGACGCGTTTGTGACGCCGATTCGCAAAGACGGCGACATTGTCGAGTTCCAGTCGGTCCGGACGCGGCCCCACCCCGACCAGATCAAGCGGGCCGAAAAACTCTACAAGGCCTGGAACACGGGCAAGGTGCCCCGGCGCTATCTGGCCGCCAGCCCTCCCCTGGCCGTCAAGCTTTTCAGCCTTTATGGCCTCCTGGCGCTGGCCATTCCGGGATTGGCTCCGGGCGGGCTCAGCCTGGCCACCATGCTGGCCATCGAGGGGCTTTTGCTGCTGGTATTCGCCGCGCTGTTCTGGCTTACCCTGCCAATGGTGCGCGGCGCCCGCTCTGCCTGCTGCGCCGCGCATCCGGCCATGCCCTGGATCTACACGGGCCGCCGGGACGAAGGGGCCTGGATCGAATTCGACCGGCAAAAGCGGGACGCCATTCTCAGGGCCGTCTCCGCCCGAATGCATGGCAATATTGGCAAACTCCACGGCCGCAAGCAGCGGACGGTTGAATGGGTTGCCAACTCGGTGGCCAGCATCCGCAGTCAACAGGGTGAGATACAGGATATCAGCCGGGCGTTTGAGGAGCTGGCCGAGAGTGTCCGCCGGGTCAGCGAACTGACCACCCGCAGCCACCAGGCAACTGACGATGCACGCCAGTCCGCCGGACAATGGCGTGACCAGATGCGGTCAATGAATCAGTCGCTTTCCGGGCTGAAAAACCAGCTCTCCGCAGCCAATGAACGCATGACGACCCTGTCCGAGAAAAGCGATGCCATCGGCATGGTTCTGGACGTTATCTCGGACATCGCCGAACAGACCAACCTGCTGGCACTGAACGCCGCCATTGAAGCAGGCAGAGCGGCTTCTGGAACTCGGCAACCGGTCGGTCCGGAGCAGCGAAAACGCCCGGGAAGAATCGGAGCATCTCGGCAACAATGTCGACCAGGCGCAGCTGCTGACCAGCCATTTTCTGCAGATGTTGTGTGACCGACTGTTGCCGACGCCGGCGGCGGAGAAAAGGCAACGATTCCCCGAGCCAACGCAATAAGGTAGTCTGGCGATCAACCCTCTGAAAAACCATGGAAGATCGCTGAAACCGTGACTCTTGGAACCCTGTTCTGGCTGTTTGTGGCCGGATTCGCCGTCTGGTACTGGTGGCGCGCCAAAGCCATCAAGGATTTTGTACTTCAGGCCGCCCGTCGCTACTGCAAGACTATGGATGTCATGCTTCTGGACGATGCTGTATTCCTTCGGGGCCTCTGGTTCAAGCGCGATGATCAGGGCCGGATCCGGGTATGGCGCCGATTTCTGTTCGATTTCACGTCTACCGGCGAAGAACGTTACACCGGCCGCATCATCATGCTCGGCCAGCGCATCCAGCACATGGAGCTGGAGCCTCACCGGTTTTCCTGAACACTCCGCCATGCCCCGGCTTCACGCCCTCACCCAAATGGGCGATTCCCGCCCGCCCCTTTGGCCCGAATAATCGACAACGCATCGACGACCGTCGGCTGTAAAACGCAGCCGTCAACAAAAACAACAGGAGTCAACCATGCGTATCCGATTTACCGCAGCAGTCATGCTGGGGCTGGCCATGCTGTCCGCCTCGTTTCTCAGCCACGCCGGTTACACCCAGACCCGCTACCCCATCGTTCTGGTCCATGGCGTTACCGGCTTCAACACCATCGGTGGGCTGGTCAACTACTTCCACACCATTCCCTGGAACCTGGAGCGCAGTGGCGCACGGGTCTATAGCGCCAGCGTGTCTTTCGTCAACAGCAGTGAGCAACGGGGCCAGCAACTGGCCAACTATGTCAACAGCCTGGGCCATGCCAAGGTCAACCTGATGGCCCACAGCCAGGGTGCCCCCACCTCCCGGGTGACCGCCGCACTGATTCCCCAGCGGATTGCCTCGATCACCTCCATCGACGGCGTCAACAAAGGCTCCAAAGTGGCAGACGTGGTTCGCGGCATTCTTCCGCCCGGCAGCTATGTGGAAGGCGGGGCGGACGCCATTGCCAACGCCCTCGGCGATCTGATCAACGCCCTGTCCGGCGCCAATAACCCACAAGACGGACTGGCCGCGCTGGAGACCCTGACAACGCCCGGAACCACCAGCCTGAACGATGCGCTGGGCTGGAAAGGGGTTAACCGCAACGCCTGCGCCGGCACCAGCGAGGACGTGTGGATCAACGGCAACCGCATCAAATTCTTTTCCTGGACCGGCCGTGGCGTCTGGACCAACGTCTTTGACATCACCGACCCCTTCCTGGGCATTACCGCCCTGGCCTTCGGCAGCGAGCCGAACGACGGGCTGGTCGGCGTCTGTTCGACCATGATGGGTAACGTGATCGGTACCCAATACGACATGAACCACGTGGATGCCATCAACCACCTGCTGGGCGCCCGCTCCCTGTGGACCAATCCGGTTACCCTCTACCGTACCCAGGCCAACCGCCTGAAAAACCGCGGGTTGTGAGGCGATCATGAAACAGCCCCTCATCGGTCACCGTCGATGGCTGTTTCCCGTTGCCCTGTCGGCCATTCTGGCCGGCAGCGGCCTCTGGTACTGCATCAACGATTACCCGCCTTTGCCAACCGCCGAAGCGCCGCTTTCCAGTGCGCAGCAAACCGGGCCAGAATGGCCGACAGGGACCCTTCCCGCAGCCGCGCCAGCGGAGGCCGGGGTTCCGCCGGCACCCAACACCACCCCCAGGTCACTAGGCCCAGAGCCTTTTGCGCCGTCCCTGGCCGGCACCGATATCGACGGCGCCCTGAAGGCAGATGGAGACGGCCAACTGGTCATTGACCTGAAGGTCCGCGACTTCTTCGACTATTTTCTCAGTACCGTCGGTGAGGTTTCGCCGGAAACAGCCATCCGCCAGATTGAGCAGATGGCCCGGACGCATCTGCCAGAGCCCGCTTCCGGGCAGGCACTGGCACTGCTTGACCAGTACCTCGCTTACAAACAGGCATCGCTGGCCGTGATGCAAACCCGACTGGATCCCCGCCGGCAAGGCGACGCCGGCTACCAGTTGGCAGCGCTGGGCGATGCCATGGCACAACTGAAGAGGCTTCGCCAATCCACCTTCGATGCCGAGGTTCACCAGGCCTTCTTCGGGCTCGAGGAAGCCTACAGCGAATACACCCTGGCCACGCTGGCCATCCAGCAGCGGGACGACCTGAGCCAGCAGGGCAAGCAGGCATTGGTTGAATGGCATCGGAACCAGTTGCCGGAGGCCCTGAAAACGACCGAGGAGCGCCTTTACGCCACCACCCGCCAGCAACAGGCACGTATCGCCGCCATCACCAATGCCAGCTCGGCGGACGCTGCCGGCCAGCAACTGACCGATCTTGGCCTTGACCCCGAGGGCGTCGAGGGCGTGGTGAGCTACCTGGAACATCGGGAGCGGTTTGATCAGCGCTTCCAGAGTTTTCAGGAGGCACTGAATCGCAAAGGCGCAAACGGACTGGCAGCACAGGATCTGGAAGCCCGTCGCGAAGAACTCCTGCTCCAGCACTTCCCAAACGAGCAGGACCGAACCTGGGCACGCCTTAAAATGCTCGATAGCAGCTGACCGGAATGTGCTCAGGCTCGCGAAAGCGCGGGCCTGAGCCCGCTACAATCCGGGGACTGGCCCGCCATTGGATACGGTGATGAATACCGAGCAGCTCAGACACCAGCAGGCAACCGGTTTCCCGCGACTGCGCTTTGCACCCGATCTTGAACAGAGTTACCGGAAAACCCGTGCATCGCTGGTCCGACAGCGGGCACGGCCCGTTTCCATCGTGGGCCTGATCCTGTTCCTGATCTACGCCGCCATGGATGTGCTGACCTTGCCCGCCGAGCTGGCCCGGGTCACCGTGTCCATCCGGCTGGCCATCACCTGCCCGGTTATCGCCATCGTGGTCTGGCTGGCTTTTCGCCCTGCGCCTTCAGACAGGACCTTTGAGCGACTCTATACACTGGCTTATTTCCTGGGCGGCCTCAGCGTGATTGCAATTATCGGCGTAGCCCGGCACATGGCGTTTCCGCTGCCCTACGAGGGTATGATCCTGATGCTGATGTTCGGCTACTTTGCCATGGGGCTGCCGTTCATTAGCGCTTCCATGGTCTCACTGGCTCTGGTTTTCAGCTATTTCATGACTGAACTATGGAGTGGCATGCCAAGCCCCGTCATCATGAGCAACCTGTTTTTCCTGATGACGGCCAACATCATCGGCATGGTGGGTGCCTGGACCAGCGAGTACCGCCACAGGGCCCATTTTCTCGACCGACAGTTACTGGACCTGATGCACCAGGCGGCCCGGGACGAGAGCCGGCGTAAAACCGAACTCATCACTGCCGCCAGTCATGACCTGCGCCAACCCCTGAATGTGATCGACATAACACTGGAAAGCCTTTCGCCGGGTTCCGGGGAGCCTGGCAAAAATCCGGTAACGACCCAGTTAAAGGACACCATCCGGCATCTTCGCCGCCTGCTTGGCACCGTGTTCGACAGTGCCCGGCTGAATGAAGGCATGATCCGGCCGGACATCCAGCCAACACCGCTGGCACCGATTTTTCGCGGCGTGGGTGATCTGATGACCGACTCGATGGGCATCCGAAAGATAGACCTGTTGATCGACCATGATTCCGGCAACCTAAAAGTTCTGGCTGATCCCGGTCTCCTACTCCGGGTGCTTCAGAATCTGGTGTTCAATGCCGCGGAACACAGCGGCGGCACCAGGGTTCGGCTTGGTGCCAGTCGCCAGGGCCAGCATGTGCTTCTGACCGTCTCGGATAATGGTGCCGGCCTGTCACCAGACCTTAAGGACGACCTGTTTTCGCCCTATGTACGGGGACCCGGCCGAAGCGATTGCCCGGGCCTCGGGCTCGGCCTGACCATCGTCCGGGAGTTCTCTGCGCTGATGCAGGGGACCTGCGGTGTGGCCACGGAGCGAAGCGGGGGCTCGGCGTTCTGGGTACGTCTGCCTGCCGCGGCTACAGCCAACCCCGGGCCCGGGCAAGGCTCACGCATTCAGTCCGGTTGTGAACACCAAGCTGGGTGAATATCGCCTTGAGGTGGGTCTTGACCGTGTGCTCGGTCAGGCTCAGGCTCTGACAGATTCGCTTGTTGGGGAAGCCCTGGGCCAGCAACAGCAGAACGTCCATCTGTCTGGGGGTTAATGGCAGGTCCGGTGGCAGTGGCACAAGGCCACCGGGGAAATAGCCATCCCCCCGGATCACCGCCCGGACCATACTCACCAGTGCGGACCGGCCCGCCGACTTCGCCAGGAATCCGCTTGCCCCGGCCGCCCGTGCGGCCCGCACGGTATTTTCGTCTTCACTGCTGGAAATAATCACCACCGGCGGAGCCTCCCGGTAAGATGCCAGCCTTGGCAAAAGCGCCAGGCCGGTTTCGCCCTGCAGGGCGATGTCCAGCAGAACCAGCTCAAAGTCATCCTGATGGGCCAGCAGGTCGGCGGCGGACTCCACGCTCCGGACAGTGGTGACCGAAGCGGCCAACGCCTCCTGCCGCATCAACCCCGCCAGGCCCTGGGCGAACAGGGCGTGGTCATCGACCAGGAGCACCTTCGCCAGGGGCAACGGACGTTCGGAACGAACCCGGTTCCGGCCCGGCTCTGAAGTGATGGCCTCCATGGTTATGCCTCCCCCACTCTGTTTATTTTTGTTGCCGCAGACACGCCACTATAGGACAGGCTGGCCCATGGCTCCGCGGCCTGCTTAACATTTTTTACACGCTGGCCAGAAAGCCAGACATCGCACCCTGCAACTGAAACACAGATGTCATATTTCCGGAGCATTCTTTTCGTTTCTCAACCATCTGCCTAGTAAAGGTTTTTCTTAAAATGCCCCGACTCACACGGAATATTGCCACGTTATCCGGACTTTTTATCGCGACCATTCAGGCGCTACCCGCACAGGCCTATGAGCTGGAGATCCACGGCTCCAACACCGTTGGCGCAACTCTCGCCCCCATGCTGGTTACCGGCTATCTGAAAGAAAGAAGCGAAGGCAGGGTTTCAGCGAAAGGCACTGGGCAGGAAAACGAACAGATACTCTCTACTCGTCTGAACAACCGGCCAATGGAGGTGCTGGTCGCCGCCCATGGTTCGAGTACCGGTTTCAAGGCACTGGCTGCCGGTCAGGCAGACATCTGGGCGTCATCCCGCCCGGTGAAACCGTCGGAGGCGGAGCAGTTTCGTACCCGTGCCGACCTGACGGCCCTGGAGAGCGAACACGTCATTGCCATTGATGGCCTGGCGGTTCTAGTTCACCCGTCCAACCCGGTCAGTCAGATGAGCATTGACACCCTGGGGCGGATTTTCTCCGGGCAGATCCGGAACTGGTCTGAGCTGGGAGGCCCCGACCTGCCAATCCACCTGTACGCAAGGGACGACCGTTCCGGCACCTGGGACACCTTCAAATCCCTGGTTCTGGGGAAAACCTACACACTTGACGGGGAGGCCAGGCGTTACGAATCGAACGATCAGCTGTCCGATGACGTCAGCAGGGACCCATCAGGCATCGGTTTTTCCGGTCTGGCTTCCGTACACAACAGCAAACTGCTGGCGATTTCCGAAGGAAATGCTCCGGCACTGCGCCCAAACCAGTTGACCGTCGCGAGCGAGGACTACCCGCTGTCCCGGCGCCTGTTCATGTACACAGCCGGTAGCGAGATACCATCGCTGGCAGCCGGTCTGATTGAGTTCGCGCTGGGCCAGGACGGTCAGGCCCTGGTGGCGGAATCCGGGTTCATTTCCCAGAACCCCATCGCTGTCCGGCCGGAATTTGACGACTCCACGCCCGACAGTTTTCGCCGTCTGACCGGAAACTATCAGCGCCTGACGGTCAACTTCCGGTTCTCCGAGGGCCGGACCAAACTCGACAACAAGGCCCGCAGGGACCTGCAGCGGGTGCAACAATACCTTGCACGGAATGATCGATCCTCCGGCGACCTGTTACTGATCGGATTCGCCGACACCCAGAGCCATGAGTTGCGGGCGCAGATGATCTCGGAACTGCGCGCCCTGTCGGTACGCAAGGCGCTGCAAGAGGCGGATGTGCCGGACGTTGCCTATACCGGCTACGGCCAATACATGCCTGTCGGCGGCAGCGGCAGCCCCCGTAACGGTCGGGTGGAAGTCTGGATCAAGTCGCGTCAGCCCTGATCAGCCCGCCGGGGAACGCGGGTGAGAGCGACCAACGTTCGACCGGCAACTACGGCAATCACCTATCCGCTCCCCCATCACAGATATGTTTGGGTTTTCTATACTGACGGGGTCAATCTCAATCAACAGCCACTTCCAAGCAACAGACAGGGACAATGGACATCCAAAACGACCACCGTTTCGCGATCAACCTGAATGTGCGGGGCATCCAGCCCTCGGCCACCCTTCGCATCAACGAGCTGAGCAACCAGCTCAAGTCCCAAGGCAAGGACATCATCAAACTCGGGCTGGGGCAATCGCCCTTCCCGGTTCCCGATCGTGTGGTGGAGGCGCTCAGGGAGCACGCCCACGAAAAAGACTACCTGCCAGTCAAGGGCCTGAAAGGCCTCCGCGAAGCCATCGCCGGATACATTAACCGAAGTGAGCGCATGCGCTGTACATGGGAAGACGTTCTCATCGGCCCGGGATCGAAAGAACTTCTGTTCATGCTGCAACTGGCCTATTACGGCGATTTGCTGATTCCGCGCCCGAGCTGGGTGTCCTATGCCCCGCAGGCACGGATTATCGGTCGCTCGGTACACTGGCTGCCGACTCACGCCGAGAACAACTGGCAGCTGACCGCCGAGGAACTGGACATCGTCTGCCGCGACGACCCGTCCCGGCCCCGGATCCTGATCCTGAACTACCCGTCCAACCCGACCGGCTGCACCTACACCGACGATCAGCTGCTGGCCATTGCCAACGTGGCCCGCAAATACCGGCTGATCCTGCTGTCGGACGAGATCTACGGCGAAGTACACTTCGAAGGCAGACACAAATCCATCGCCCGCTATTACCCGGAAGGCACCATCATCAGTACCGGCCTGAGCAAGTGGGCCGGTGCCGGTGGCTGGCGTCTCGGTACCTTTATCTTCCCGCCGGAACTTCGACCGCTGCAGGACGCGATGGCCATCATCGCCAGCGAAACCTACACCGCCACCAGTGCGCCGATTCAGCATGCGGCCATTGCCGCGTTCAACGGCGGCGACGACATTGAAGAATACCTCAAGCAGTCCCGTCGGATTCTGAAAGTGGTGGGCGAGTACATGCATCGCCGCCTCAGCGAGATGGGGGCGGTGGTCCAGAAGCCTGAGGGCGCGTTCTATCTGTTCCCGGACTTCTCGGGTTTCCGGGATCAACTGGCGAAGAAGGACATCAAGACCAGCCAGGCCTTCTGCCAGGCCCTGCTGGAAAACACCGGCGTGGCCATCCTGCCGGCCAGCGACTTCGGATTCGTACCGGATCACCTGGCGGCCCGCCTGGCCTTTGTGGATTTCGACGGCGCCGAATCCCTACGGCTGGCGGGTGGCGACTACGCGGATCAGGAACTGGGCGACGAGTTCATCAAACAGGCCGGCCCGAGACTGGTCAAAGCCATGGACAAGATGGACCAATGGCTGAACAGCCTCTGATTCTGCCGTGTTAGACTGGCGCCCTCATTCTGCTACGGGATATCAACGAGGGCGCCATGTCTGATTCTGCTTCCCTGCTCGAGATTACCGACTTTGCTGAAACCCTGGCTCGCGAGGCAGGCGAACTGATCCGTCGCGAGCGTGCCGGCAATGCCCTGCGTACCGACTACAAACACCAGACCGAGCTGGTGACCCACGCCGATGTGATGGCCGATGAATTCATCACCGGCGCCATCCGCAAGCGATTCCCTGGCCATCGCATCCTCTCCGAGGAAACCATGCCGGACCTGAGCCAGGCCGAGGAGCTTGAGACGCCGCTGTGGATCGTGGATCCCATCGACGGCACGGTGAACTACGCCTACGGCCACCCCCAGGTTGCGGTGTCGATTGCCTATGCCGAAAAGGGCCGGGTCCAGGCCGGGGTTGTGCACGCACCGTTTCCCGGCGAAACCTTCCGGGCGACCCGTTCAGGAGGCGCCACCCTCAATGATCGTCCTATCCGCCACAGTGGCGCCACGGTTCCCCGGGACTCCCTGTTCGCTACCGGTTTTCCGTATACCAAGGACAACCTGGAACCGTTGGTCAAACGCCTGGACGCGATGATTCACCAGTGCCGGGATCTGCGCCGCATTGGTTCAGCGGCGCTGGACATCTGCTGGGTGGCCTGCGGACGCCTGGACATCTATTACGAAAACGTCAGCCCCTGGGACTTCGCCGCTGCCCGCCTGATCGCCCTGGAAGCCGGCGCCACAGCGGGTCATTTCAGCAAAGTGCCGGACGGTTACCCCGCCGACCTCTGGGGCCGGGACATCCTGATTTCGGCACCGGCGGTCTGGGAGCCGGTTCGCGGGATTCTTCGTGCGGCTTCCGGGTATGAGTGAGGTTTCGGAGCCAGCCTCTGTTGTGCAGCCTGCCGGCTTTAGAGGCAGGCATGGAATGGGAGCCTTCTTCCCGGAACCGCTACAAGCACATCCATGTGCGCTTGACTCCGGCCATCCATGGCCTCCGACATTCCGGGAAGAAGGCTCCCATCCCATGCCGACGTTACTTAGGTGATATTCGAAACCCGAACAAGGCAACATCGTAGGTCCGATTAGACAAAACCGTAATCTGACAATCGACCTACCGCTGATATATCTGATGATTCAGAAGGGATTGGTGGGATTGCCCTGCACAGAATGTTGGAGGCCAAGGATGGCCGGAAACAAGCGCACATGGATGTGCTCGTAGCGGTTCTGTGCAGGGCAATCCCACCAATCCCCTGCGCCACAAGCATCAGGCTACGAACCAGAAGCCAACTCGAAGCTTAGCCCCAAACACCTTCAGCAACCAACCCCCAACTCTCGTCGAAGTCGGTCGAAGGCAACCGCGAAAACGAGGACCGGACAAACCGTTGGATTCGGCCTTCCACGAACACCAGGACATAATCCGCCCCCCGGGCGGCACTGGTTCGGGGCCTCAGGCCCTGGCGGATTTCGCCTTCTTTGAGGGCCTGGCGCACCTGGGTTTCCAGGCGTTCGAAAAACTGCGACGCGCGTCTGCGCAGGGCGTCGTTCTCGCCCATCAGGGCATCGCCGGTCAGCACGCAGCACAGGCCCGGATTGCGTTCGGCGAACACCAGTACCAGATGCACCAGTTGTTGCAGGCGAACCCGCACATCCTCCTGCTCCTGGAGGATCACCTGGCAGCGTGAGAAAACCGCGTCTTCGGCAAACTCGATCAGGGCCTCGAACATTTTCCGCTTGCTCGGAAAATGACGGTACAGCGCCGCCTCGGTGACGCCCACGGATTTGGCAAGGCCGGCAGTGGTGATGCGGGCTCCCGGGTCGGTCTCCAGGAGTTCCACAAGGGCATGGAGAATCGCCTCGCGGCGACTGGGTTTCTGGTCAGTCATGGCAGGACAGCAGCGCTCTGATTTATCGTTGTCGGGGCCGGTCGTTGGGTGCCGGCCCTCGGTTATCTTTGAACCTGAGATCGGATGAATGCTTTCATCTGATCCCATTTTCAGCCGGGGTCAGATGAACGCTTTCATCTGACCCCAATTTCAGCCTTATCAAAAGAAGGTGCCATCAATCGGCGACGATGCGCTGGCATAGAGTTTCTTGGGCATCCGGCCGGCCAGGTAGGCTTCACGGCCGGCTTCAATAGCCAGGCGCATGGCGTTGGCCATTTTAATCGGGTCCTTGGCCTGGGCGATCGCGGTATTCATAAGCACCCCGTCGCAACCCAGCTCCATGGCAATAGTGGCGTCGGATGCAGTGCCAACGCCGGCGTCGACCAGCACGGGAACGCTGGCATTCTCGACAATCAGGCGGATGTTGTACCGGTTCTGGATGCCAAGCCCGGAGCCAATGGGCGCGCCCAGGGGCATGATTGCAATACACCCCATATCTTCAAGGCGCTTTGCCAGCAATGGGTCGTCGGAGCAGTAGACCATCACCTTGAAGCCGTCCCGGATCAGCTCGTCGGCCGCCACCAGTGTTTCGGTCATGTTCGGGTAGAGGGTCTTTTCCTCACCCAGGACCTCCAGTTTCACCAGATCGTGGCCATCGAGGAGTTCCCGGGCCAGTTTGCAGGTGCGCACCGCATCCCTGGCGGTGTAACAGCCAGCGGTGTTAGGCAGGATGGTGTAGCGTTCCGGAGAAATCACATCCAGCAGGTTGGGCTCATCCGGGTTCTGGCCCAGGTTGGTCCGGCGAACGGCAACGGTGACGATTTCCGCGCCGCTGGTCTCAATGGCATGACCGGTTTCCATGAGGTCGCGGTATTTGCCGGTGCCCACCAGCAATCGGGACTGATAAACCCGGCCGGCGATTTCCAGGGGTTTGTCTTCGGGAAGCTGCAGTTCGGATGTCTCTGTCATAGTGTTCCTGGGTAGCTTGAATTCGGGACGATGAAAACCGTCGGTACGGTGGCTCAATCAGCGGCAAGTGCACTATCGTCAGCCGCCACCAATGGCGTGAACAACTTCTACACGGTCGCCATCGCTTAGGGTAAATTCCGGGTGCCGGCTCCGGGGGACGATGTCCTCATTAACCTCGACGGCCAGCCGTTTGCCGCCGAGGGCCATTTTATCAATCAGCGTGGCAATGGTCGCGCCTGCCGGCAACTCCATCGCATCGCCATTTACCTGAACCTGCATGTGTGCTGCACCTCTGTATTCGTCATTTGTTCCGGCGTATCGCGGACATTACCAACAGTGCCCAACCAACCATAAAGCACCCCCCGCCGAGCGGAGTAACCGGACCAATCCAGCGGATGTCGGTCAGAACCAGCAGGTAAAGACTGCCGCTGAACAGCAGGATTCCAGCCAGATAAAACCCGGAGGCCCAGCACAGAAGTCTTCTGGACAGGCCCAGCCCGGATAACACCGCCACCAGAACCAGCGCAATGGAGTGGTACATCTGATAGGTGACGGCGGTCTGGAAAACTTCAAGACCCCGTTCGCTGACCAGGCTGCGCAGACCGTGGGCGCCAAAGGCACCGGCCAGCACCGCCAGAAGTGCCAGAAGGCCGCCGGCGACAAGGGGAGCCCCCAAAACGCGCCCGGTGCCCTGTTTTACGGAGTCAGCAGTCACAGTGGATCTTTTCTCCGGAGTCCAGATTCATCATGGTCAGTACGCCGCCCCAGACACAGCCGGTATCCAGGCCGATGAACCGATCATCTCCGGTGTTGCCTTCCAATGCCGCCCAATGCCCGAATACCACACGAGTATCGTCACCACGAGCGTAGCGGAACCAGGGGGCAAAGCCTTCCGGGGCACTGTCCGCGGAGTCCTTGGTGGTCAGCTCCAGCGTGCCATCCCCGGCAATAAACCGCATACGGGTGAAATAATTGGTAATAACCCGCCAGCGGTCCATGCCCGCCAGGCCTTCATCCCAGCACTCCGGCCGGTTGCCATACATGTGGGTGAAATAGTCTTCTGCGGCATTACCGCGGATCACCTCTTCCACCTCGCGGGCAAAGCGCATGGCCTGTTCCACGGACCAGATATGGGGCAGCCCCGCGTGGGCCATGACCAGGTTGCGGGCCGGATCGTGAATACAGAGATACTGTTGCCGGAGCCAGTCCACCAGCCGGTCGTGGTCGGGCGCTTCCAGAATATCGGCCAGGGTGTCTTTACGGCGGGTTTCATGGCCACCCAGGGCAACCGCCAGCAGGTGCAGGTCGTGATTGCCGAGCACCACCACCGCAGAGCTCCCAAGGCTTTCAATGTATCTCAGGGTTTCCAGTGAGGAAGGGCCCCGGTTGATCAGGTCCCCCGCTACCCAGAGGCGGTCCCGTGAGGGTGAGAAGTCCACTTTGGCCAGAACATCCCTCAGGCGGTCGTAACAGCCCTGAATATCGCCAATGGCGTAGTCAGTCATTACTTACCTCGTTTGCCGTTTTAGCCGCGCCTTTTTCATCCGCCAACAGATCTGCAATGGCCACATAATCGGCCAGGCCCAGGTTCTCAGGGCGCAGGCCGTCGCTGATTCCCAGGCTCTGCAGCTGTGCCACTGACACCATGCCCCCAAGGGCCTTGCGCAGGGTTTTTCGGCGGGCGTTGAAGGCGGTCCGCACCACGGCCTGCAGGGTGGTCAGATCCCTGGCCGGATGTGGCAGGGTCCCATGAGGCACCAGGCGGACAATGGCCGACTCCACTTTCGGTGCCGGCCGGAAAGCGCCGGGGCCGACTTCAAATAACGGCTGCACCTTGCAGAAATACTGGGTCATAATGCCCAGACGCCCGTAATTGTTGTCCCCCGGTACCGCCGCCATCCGCTGCACCACCTCTTTCTGGAGCATGAAGTGCATGTCCTGCACGACACCTGCCTGCCCCAGCAGGTGGAAAATCAATGGCGTAGATATGTTATACGGCAGGTTGCCTATAATCCGCAGGGGCCGGTCAACCATCAGCTGGCTGAAATCGAACTTGAGCGCATCCGCTTCATGGATCCGGAATTCCGGGTAGTTGAAGAATTTGGTGCGCAGTACCGGAATCAGGTCTCGGTCAAGCTCCACCACCTGGAGCCGGGGGTTCACCGCCAGGATTTCCTCGGTCAGGGCGCCCAGGCCAGGGCCGATTTCCACGATCGAGTCATCCGGCCCGGGGTTAATGGCGCGGATGATGCGCTCGATAACGCCCGGGTCGTGCAGGAAGTTCTGACCAAACCGTTTTCTGGCCTGGTGGCCGGCTTTGTTACTCACGAACGTGTCTCTTGACTGGAAGATTTTTGACAGCGGGCCATTTGCTCACCCACTCTGATGGCCCTATGCAGGCTGCCGGAATCGGCCCGGCCGGTGCCGGCCAGATCCAGGGCCGTCCCGTGGTCCACGGAAGTGCGCACAATGGGCAGGCCCAGGGTGATATTCACGGCACGCCCGAAGCCCTGGAATTTCAGCACTGGCAGCCCCTGATCATGATACATCGCCAGAACGGCATCGGCCTGGTCGAGCCAGTGTGGCGTGAACAGGGTATCGGCCGGGAGTGGCCCGGTCAGTGAAATACCCTCACCCCGGAGTTTGTCCAGGGTTGGTTCGATAGTTTCAATTTCCTCACGACCAAGATGACCACCCTCACCGGCATGGGGGTTCAGTCCGGCCACCAGAATCCGCGGGTGTCCGATTCCGAAGAACCGTTTCAGGTCGGCATCGAGAATCCGGGTAACCTGGGACAAACGCTCCGGGGTGATGGCTGCCGAAACGTCCTTGAGTGGCAAGTGGGTGGTTACCAGCGCCACACGCAGCTGCTCAGTGGCGAGCATCATCACCACCCGCCGGACCCCGCACAGCTCCTGCAGAAATTCGGTGTGGCCACTGAACGGGATACCGGCCTCGTTAATCACGCCTTTATGAACCGGCGCGGTGACCATGCCATCAAAGTCTCCGCTCAGACAGCCGTTACCGGCGATTTCCAGGGTTCTGAGCACATAGCCGCTGCCGGCAGGGTCCAGCCTTCCTGGCTGGTGACTGGCACACCCCTCGACGTGCAGCACGGACACATGGCCCGCCTCCATTCGGGGTGCCTTGCCCGGGCGCCAGGGGTGCAGCACAACAGGTAACTCCATTTGCCGCGCACGGGCTTCCAGCAGCGGCTGGCTTGCAACCACCACAATTCCGGCCGTCCGGATCTCCAGCGCAAGCTGAAGACACAGCTCCGGACCAATGCCCGCAGGCTCGCCTGCGGTCAGTGCCAGCACCACGGGATCCGTCATCAGGAAACCGGCTCTTCTTCCGCGGGGGCATCGTTGGCGTACTCACCCTTGAACTCGACGAAGGCCTCGTCGCGGATTTCCCGGAGCCAGTTCTGCAATTCGGTCTCGAACTTGCGGCGGTAGATTGCCTGGCGCGCCTCAGACTCCCGTACTTCACCACTGATGTCCTTCTGACGGCGCTCCTGAACCTGCAGGATGTGCCAGCCGAACTGGGACCGGAAAGGCCCGCGGAACTCGCCGACATCAGCCTCCGTCATGGCCTGCTCAAACGCCGGCACCATCTGGCCCGGGCTCACCCAGCCAAGGTTGCCGCCGTCGGAGCCGGATACCGGGTCGTCGGAATACTCCTTAGCCAGGGCGCTGAAACCGGCGCCATTCTGAAGCTGTTGGTAGAGATCCCGGATCCTGGCTTCCGCCTGGCTGTCGGTTGTCGCTTCAGACGGCCGAACCAGAATATGACGAACGCGATGCTGCTGAATGACCTGCTTTTGCTCTCCACCGCGCTTGTCCATCACCATCACCAGGTGGAAGCCACTGTTGTTTTCCAACACCGGCGATGGCTCTCCCACCGCCAGATCCGGCACCACCGGAGCGACCAGAGAGGGCAGTTGCCCCTCGGCCCGCCAGCCCATGTCACCACCTTCAAGGGCATTGCTGGCATCGGATTCCGCGACAGCAACTTCGCGGAAATCACGCCCTTGGGCGATCTCGCTGCGCAGACGCTCAGCCTTTTCCCGGGCGGCTTCCATTTCAGCTTCATCGGAGGGATCGTCAACACTGACAAAAATATAGGCCAGCCGATATTCCGCACCGTTGTTTCCGCGGGCTTCCTGACTCTCCAGATAGTTCTCAACCTCCCGGTCGGTTACCCGGACCCGGGTACCCACCTGTCGCTGCTGCACCCGGCTGGTCAGCATTTCCTTGCGGATCTGCTCCCGGGCCTGGTTATAGGTAACCCCTTCCGCCTCCAGTTGCGCTTCAAACTCGGACAAAGCCATGCCGTTGCGATCAGCAATATTGGCCATGGTTTCGTTCAGTTCGTTATCGCTGATACGCATGCCGGCCCGGTCCGCCATCTGCATCTGGATCGAGTCGGTGATCAGTTGGTCAAGAACCCGTTCTTCCAGCACCTGTCTCGGCGGCAGTCCGGTACCCTGGGCTCTGA
>Ga0208300_100313_pt1 | contig 40995 bp, 36 predicted proteins | sample 23_taG_FD_184096 | JGI IMG/M metagenome (GOLD analysis project Ga0208300, IMG submission 184096) | Marine viral communities from Cariaco Basin, Caribbean Sea - 23_WHOI_OMZ (SPAdes) (version 2) | ecosystem: Environmental > Aquatic > Marine > Oceanic | place: Caribbean Sea: Cariaco Basin...
AACGGTGCGGTAAGAGCGCACCGCGTGGCTGGCAACAGTCCACGGCGATGGTAAACCCCACCTGGAGCAAGACCAAATAGGAATCCAATGGCGTGGCCCGCGCTGGATTCGGGTAGGTTGCTTGAGGCCTGTGGTGACGCAGGCCCTAGATGAATGACTGTCCAAGACAGAACCCGGCTTATCGGCGAGCTCGCTTTTTTTATTCCCTTCATGTGAAGTCTGTCATTCTCAGCAGGCATCTTTTATAGCCAAAAAATCTTAAACCTCACTTGTCTTCTTCAGACTTTTTTGCAGGTGTTTGATTTTGCTTCTTTTCTTTTCCGTAATCTCATCATTTTATTGAGCCCGGCTCCGTAACCTCTTGTCATAAAAGGAACTTTCCTGCGTGTGGCGCTGTTTGCGGCGCTTGCATTGTGTATTGCGTGTTTCTATAGTGTGCGGAAGTGGGAAAAAGTGGTTTCTAGTGGTTTTTTGTGGATTTCAGCGCCCAGAGACAGTGTGAATGAGCAATTTTCTCGGCAGTCATGCCATCAATATGGATGCGAAGGGTCGCCTGGCGATCCCCGCCAAGGTGCGCGAGCAGCTCGCGCAGGCCTGTGGTGGGCGCATTGTATTGACGGCGAATGCCGACGAAGAGCGCTGCCTGCTGGTTTATCCGGAGCCCGAGTGGGAAGTTCTGAGGCCCAAGATTGAGGCGCTTCCCAATATGAATAAGGCAGCTCGCCGCCTGCAGCGACTGATTCTGGGTAATGCAGCCCCCATGGAGCTGGATTCAGCAGGGCGAATTCTGATTCCGCCCACCCTGAGAAGCTACGCCCATCTGGAGAAAAAACTGATGCTGATCGGGCAGGGCAAGAAATTTGAGCTCTGGAGTGAAGAGCGCTGGTTTGCCTGGCTTGATGAATCCTCCGATGACGATGAAATGCCGCCTGAGATGGAGGCATTGTCGCTATGACCTCCGATCGCAGTCAGGAGGCCGGCGCGGCATACGCCCATCGTTCGGTCCTTCTGGATTCGGCGGTCGACTTACTGGTCAACGACCCCGATGGATACTACGTGGATGGCACCTTTGGCCGGGGTGGCCATAGTCGTCTCGTTCTTGGACGTCTTGGTGAGAGCGGGCAGCTGTTGGGTATCGACAAGGACCCCGAGGCGATCAGTTCGGCCAGAGAGCTGGCGGCACAGGATAGTCGCTTTCATTATTTTCACGGTTCCTTTGCCGATCTGGAATCGGCGGTAACCGGGCAGGGCTGGAAATCGGTGAATGGGGTGTTGCTGGATCTCGGTGTCTCATCGCCCCAGCTTGATGACGCCTCCCGGGGATTCAGCTTCATGCGCGATGGTCCACTGGATATGCGCATGAATACCGAGCAGTCGCCCAGCGCGGCGGAATGGCTGGCAACCGCAGAGGAAGCTGACATTGCAAACGTGATCTTCCGGTATGGCGAAGAACGTTTCTCACGCCGGATTGCGCGGCTCCTTGTCGAGCGTCGGCAGGAGGCGCCGGTTGAAACGACCCGCCAGCTGGCGGAGCTGGTCAGTGAGGCCGTGCCGAAAAAAGAAAAGCACAAGCACCCGGCCACCCGGACGTTTCAGGCGATCCGGATCTATATCAACCGGGAGCTTGAGGATCTGGAAGCGGGCCTGCAGGCGGCTGTTGATTGCCTCGCCCCCGGCGGGCGCCTGGTGGTTATAAGCTTCCATTCGCTGGAAGACCGGCTGGTCAAGCGCTTTATGAGAGATCTGGCTCGCGGCCCCCAACTGCCCAAGGGGGTGCCGGTAACCGCCGATCAGGAAGCATCGGACTTCCGGCTGGTTGGCAAGGCCAGTAAAGCCGGGGCCGATGAAGTTAGCGATAACGTACGTGCCCGCAGCGCAGTCATGCGGGTGCTGGAACGCACTGATATCAGAAAGAAGTCGCAGGGGAGCGCGTAATCATGGGTGCCGTAGCCATTGAAGAGCCGGTAAAGACGGCAAAGCTCAACAAACAGAAGGTTCGGGACGGCGTTGCAACGGCTGTCCGGATTTCAAGGCAGGTTTTCGATGCCACCCGGCAAGGCAGAGTGCTGGTTTCTCTTGGTCTGGTGGCGCTGTTGGTGGCTTCCTCCATCGGTGTGGTCGTTAGTGCTCATGAAAACCGGGAGCTGTTCAACACCTTGTCCCAGCTTCATGCGGAGCGGGATCGTTATCAGAGTGAGTGGAGTCAGCTGTTGCTTGAACAAAGTGCGCTGAGCGCGCATGGCCGGGTAGAGAACCTTGCTGCGGAGCGTTTCAATATGGTGGTTCCGGGACGTCAGGATATTGTCCTGGTGCCCCTGATGTCTCCGATTGCCGGCCAGTAATCGACGATAACAACAACGTTCAGGGTGATCGACGTGTCCGATCAGGGAAAGAAGACAACATGGGGGCAGCGTTTGGCGGTCGGGCTTGTAGCCTGGCGCTTCGGTTCTGTGCTGGGTCTTTTTCTCCTGGTTGTCGGAGTCCTGGGCTGGCGTCTGGTCGACCTTCACGTGGTCGACAATGAATTCCTCCGCAAGCAGGGCGACGTACGGACCATTCGGGTTGAGACCATTGACGCCCATCGGGGCGTAATTACCGACCGGTATGGCGAGCCTCTGGCGGTCAGTACGCCAGTACAGACAATCTGGGCCAACCCATCTGAAACCGATCCGGCTGAACCGCGGCTGGCTAATCTCGCCCGGGTGCTCGACATCAATGAGGCGTCGCTGCGTGAGCGGCTGAGAGACTACTCCGGTCGCGAATTTATCTACCTTCGCCGTAAAGTGCAGCCGGGCCTTGCCCGACAGGCGCTGGCTCTGGACATTGAGGGTGTGTATGGGCGACAGGAGTATCGGCGCTACTACCCGGCAGGTGAGGTAACTGCTCATGTGGTCGGCTTTACCAACATTGATGAGCTTGGTCAGGAGGGTATTGAGCTTGCCTACAACCAGTGGCTTTCCGGCGAGTCTGGACGGAAGCGGGTCCTGAAGGATAACCGCGGGCGTATCATCAAGGATCTGACGCTGATCAGGGATGCCAGCCCCGGCCAGGATCTTTCGCTCAGTATCGACTTGCGTCTTCAGTACCTGGCCTACCGGGAGCTCAAGGCAGTGGTCGCCGCTCATAACGCCCGAGGCGGCACACTGGTGATGCTCGATGTGGATTCCGGTGAGGTTCTGGCGATGGTGAACCAGGGATCCTATAACCCCAACGATCGCAGCCAACTGGCAGCAGAGAATCTGAGAAACAAGGCGATCACCGATCTGTTTGAGCCAGGCTCAACCATGAAGCCGATAACCATGGCGGCCGCGCTGGAGTCTGGCAAGTATTCGGTCAATAGCTCCATCGATACCAATCCGGGATACCGGCGGTTTGGCCGTTATACCATACGCGATCATCGCAACTATGGTCTGATCGATACCACTGACATTATTGTCAAATCCAGTAACGTCGGAATCAGCAAGATTGCCACGGAGCTCGGCGGCGATGTTATCCGGGATCTTTATGCCCGGCTCGGGCTTGGTCAGCCGACCGGAATCGGATTTCCCGGAGAGGCTGTCGGTGTGCTGCCAGCGCCAGCAAAGTGGCGGCCGGTGGAGGAGGCGACCCTGTCCTATGGCTATGGCATGAGCGTGAATGCTCTGCAACTGGCGCAGGCTTATATGGTGATCGCCAATGGTGGGGTGCGCTACCCGCTGAGCCTTATTAAACAGGAAGAGAAGCCCGAAGGGCATCGAGTGCTGTCCGAAAAAGTCACCTACGAGATTCGCAATATGCTCGGTCAGGTGGTTTCCCGGGGCACGGGCAAGCGGGCCCAGCCGGGATTTTATTCGGCCGGGGGCAAGACAGGAACGGTTCACCTGGTTGGCGATCAGGGTTATGAAGACAGCCAGTATAAGGCCATTTTTGCCGGTATGGCCCCGATTGATAATCCGAGACTGGTTACGGTTGTGGCCGTTGATGCGCCGCAGTCCGGTGAATACTACGGTGGGGAGGTCGCCGCGCCGGTGTTCGCCAGGGTGATGAGTGACGCATTGCGACTGCTGAATGTGAAGCCTGAACTGGAAGTGGGGAAGGCAAAAGCTGCTTCTCCGGCAACCGGGGAGCGAGGATAAGCCTATGTGCATCACATCTCTCAGCACTTTGTTGCAAGGTATCGTAGCGGTTCCGTCGGTATTTGACGTGACTATCCATGGACTGAAGACGGACAGCCGGGACGTGGTTTCCGGTGATGCCTTCATCGCGCTTTCCGGGGCAAACACGCCCGCTGATCACTATGTCGATGCGGCGATCAAGTCGGGCGCCACGGTCATCCTCCTGGAGTCGGGGCAAGCTGGTGAATGTTCTGAGCGGCACGGCGCCCTCCTGGTTCCGGTGGCCGGTCTTCGTGGCCTGGTTGGCAGGATTGCAGATCGGTTCTTCGAGCACCCGTCCCAGCGTCTCCGACTGATCGGGGTGACCGGAACCAATGGCAAGACGTCCGTGTGCCAGTACGTGGCTCAGTTGCTGAAAGAAACCGGCACGCCCTGTGGCGTCCTCGGTACTCTCGGATACGGTATTCCCGGTGCGCTTCAGCCGGCGACCCACACCACACCGGACGCAGTCCAGGTCAACCGGGTACTGTCCCGGATCCTGAAGCAGGACGGGCGTGCGGCGGTCATGGAAGTCTCCTCCCATGCCCTGGATCAGGGGCGGGTGGATAATCTCACCATGACCGGCGCTGTGTTCACCAATCTGACCCGTGATCATCTGGATTACCACGGGTCGATGGAGGCCTATGGCGCAGCCAAAGCCCGGTTATTTGAGCGTGAGGAGCTGCACTTCTCGGTGATCAATTTTGACGACCCCTTCGGCAGGCAGCTCTTCAAGCAGCTGGAGGGTAAGTGTGATCGCGTGCGCTACAGCCTCCACGAGGCCCAGACGGAACTCTGGTTGCGGGAATTCCGGCCAACCGATGAAGGTTTTGACGCCGACGTTGACGGGGAATGGGGCCGGTTTTCTGTTGCCGTGCCCCTGATGGGCAGCTTCAACGCCAGCAATGTGCTGGCCGCGATGGCCACCGTTCTGACCCTCGGGGTTCCGGTTGAGCGGGTCCAGCAGGCTGCTGGTCGTCTGGTTGCCCCGCCGGGCAGACTCGAAAGGTTCGGTGGTGCCAATGGTGTCAGAGTGGTGGTCGATTACGCCCATACCCCGGATGCCCTGGCAAATGCGCTGGCAGCTCTGCGCCCGCATGTGGCCGGTGAGCTGATTTGTGTATTTGGCTGCGGCGGTGACCGCGATTCCGGCAAACGTCCGGAAATGGCCCGGGAAGCCGAGAAGCTTGCAGACCGTGTGGTGGTTACCGATGACAATCCCCGCGGCGAGGATCCCCGGGCGATTGCACAGGATATTCTTGCCGGATTCTCGGATGCGGCACAGGTGTCTGTGATCCACGACCGGGCTGAGGCGATCCAGTCGGCAATTCGTTCGGCCACTCCGAACGACCTCGTTCTGATTGCAGGAAAAGGGCACGAGGCTTACCAGGAAATCGCCGGCCAGAAATACCCGTTCAGCGATGCCGAGCAGGTTCGTCACGTCTTGAAACTCAATGGGGGTGTGGCATGATGCGCGCCTTTTCGCTGGCGGAAGCCAAGACTTGGCTGGGTGCCGAATGCACTTCGGACGATCTTGCGTCAGTGAGCTTCAGCGGGGTTTCCACCGATACCCGTACCCTGGAGCAAGGGCAACTGTTCGTGGCCCTGCGAGGCGAAAATTTTGATGGCCACCGTTTCCTGCAACAGGCGCTGGACAAGGGCGCAGTTGGCCTGGTGGTTGATACGCCTGACAGAAGTGTTGACCTGCCCCAGCTGGTGGTAGGCGACACACTGGAGGCCCTGGCCCGGCTCGCGGCGGGCAACCGCGAAGAAAGCAAAGCCGGCATTCTTGCGATCACCGGCAGCAGCGGTAAGACCACAGTCAAGGAGATGTGCGCCGCCATTCTTTCGCAGATGGGCAAGACGCTTTCGACAAAAGGCAACCTGAACAACCACATCGGCGTTCCGCTTACGCTGTTCGGCCTTTCTCCGGAACACCAGTATGGCGTGATTGAACTGGGTGCTAGCGGGCTGGGTGAAATCGCCCATACCGTCGCCCTGGCGAAGCCCCGCGCTGCCATTCTCACGAATGCCGGCGAGGCCCATCTGGAAGGGTTTGGCAGCTACGAGAATATTGTCCTGGCCAAGGGCGAAATCATTGATGGTGTGGCGGCAGATGGGCTGATGGTGCTCAACCGCGACGACCCGGCTTTTGAAGAGTGGCGAACCCGTGCCGGCGCCCGCCGTGTCGCCGGAGTCAGCCGTCTTGGTGCCGAAGCGGATTATCACGCGGTCATCGAAAACCAGAATGCCGGTACCAGAACCATTCAGGTGAGCGGGCCGGATGGCTGGCAGTGCCGGGTGACGCTGGGACTGGAGGGCGATCACAACATCACCAACATGCTGCTTGCCATTGCTGCCACCCGCGAGCTGGGTGCCAGTGATCAGGCGATTGCTGACGGGCTGGCCAGTGTTGCGCCGGTGAAAGGGCGGCTTCAGGTTCTGAAGCTTTCGCCGGAACTGACGTTGATTGACGACAGTTACAACGCCAATCCGTCGTCCATGAAAGCCGCGCTCGGGGTTCTGGTCGGGCGCGAGGGTCAGAGGATCGCGGTACTTGGCGCCATGGCAGAGCTTGGCGCCGAGGCAAGGGCAATGCATCGGGAAGTCGGAGCGTGTGCCAGGGAGCACGGTATTGATCGACTGATCACCGTGGGGCCGGGTTGTGAAGGTTATGCCGACGGGTTTGGAGAGTCTACTGAGCTTGGGCTGAGCCATGAGCAGGCCGTTGAATCGGTTATTGGAGATAAAAACACACCGTTGACAGTGCTGGTCAAGGGTTCTCGAAGTTCTGCCATGGAACGCGTGGTGGAGGGAATTAAAGAAAAGGTGAATAACTCATGCTGCTCTGGCTGACAGAGATCCTATCACAATACTTTTCCGCACTGACGGTGTTTCAGTATCTGACCCTGCGCGGCATTCTGGGAACACTCACGGCTCTGCTGATTTCCCTGATTATCGGGCCGGTAATGATCCGCAAGCTAAGCCAGTACCAGATTGGCCAGGCCGTGCGGGACGATGGCCCGCAAACCCACCTCAGCAAGGCGGGTACGCCCACCATGGGTGGCGCGCTGATTCTGGTGGCGATCGGCATCAGTACCCTGTTGTGGGCAGATCTTGGCAATCGTTATGTCTGGGTCACCATCCTGGTGACGCTGCTGTTCGGTGCCATTGGCTGGATTGATGACTATCGCAAGGTGGTGGAGCGCAATCCACGAGGCCTGCCGGCCCGGTGGAAGTACTTCTGGCAATCCGTGATTGGTGCGAGCGCTGCGATTGCGCTCTACTTCAGTTCTGCCTTGCCCCAGGAAACTTCCCTGTACGTGCCCTTTGTCAAACAGGTATCGCTGACCCTGGGGCCGGTATTTTTCATTCTGCTCAGCTACTTCGTAATTGTCGGAAGCAGCAACGCCGTCAATCTCACCGACGGTCTTGATGGCCTGGCCATCATGCCGACAGTCATGGTGGCCGGTGCGCTCGGCCTATTCGCGTATCTGTCCGGGCACGCCCAGTTTGCCGATTACCTGTTGATCCCCCATCTGCCCGGTACCGGGGAACTCATCGTGTTCTGCGGGGCGCTGGTAGGTGCTGGCCTCGGATTTCTCTGGTTCAACACCTACCCGGCCCAGGTGTTCATGGGTGATGTCGGTGCTCTTGCCCTCGGTGCTGCCCTCGGCGTGGTGGCGGTTATCGTCCGGCAGGAAATTGTGCTGTTTATCATGGGCGGTGTTTTTGTCATGGAAACGATCTCGGTGATCCTGCAGGTGGCTTCGTTCCGCCTGACCGGTCGCAGGATCTTCCGCATGGCGCCCTTGCACCATCATTTTGAACTCAAAGGCTGGCCCGAGCCGCGGGTTATTGTCCGGTTCTGGGTTATCACCGTTGTTCTGGTCCTGATTGGCATTGCCAGTCTGAAGCTGAGATAGGAAGACGCAGCAGTTATGAGTGTCATTGTTTCAGATCGTCGCACATTGGTCGTAGGGCTCGGTAAAACCGGGCTTTCCTGCGTGCGCTATCTGTCTGCGCAAGGACGGGACATAACGGTTGCCGACAGCCGTGCAGAACCGCCCGGACTGAACGAGCTGCGCGCGGAATGGCCGGATATTCCAGTGCACCTGGGGCGATTCGATACGGAACTGTTTGCCGGTTTCAACGAGCTGGTGGTCAGCCCGGGCATCAATGTGGCGGAGCCTGCGATTGCCGGTGCGGCAAAGCAGGGTGCGCGAATCAGGGGTGATATTGATCTGTTCGCCGAGGCCGCGGATGCCCCGATTATTGCCATTACCGGTTCGAACGGTAAAACCACGGTGACCACTCTCGTCGGTGAAATGGCCAGGGCGGCGGGGCGCAAGGTGGCCGTTGGCGGCAATATCGGCACGCCTGCCCTGGACCTGTTGGGTCAGGACGCCGAACTATACGTACTGGAGCTGTCCAGTTTTCAGCTGGAAACCACCGAAGAGCTGAACGCTCTTGCCGCCACGGTGCTGAACGTCAGCGATGACCACATGGACCGCTACCCCAACAAGATGGCGTATTTCCAGGCCAAGCAGCGGATCTTCCGGGGCTGCAGGAATGCGATCGTCAATCTGGACGATGCCCTGAGTACGCCGATGGCGCGGGACACCCTTCGCTTCCTCTGTTTCGGCTTTTACCGGGTTAACCCGGAAACGTTCAGTACCCGGGATGACGACGAAGGCACCTGGATTACCTTCGGTTTCGATAACCTACTTCTGACCAGCGAACTGAAGCTGATGGGGCACCACAACGTCAGCAACGTGATGGCCGCATTGGCCCTGGGGCATGCGGCCGGATTGCCGATGGATGTGATGCTGAAAGTGGCCCGGGAGTTTCCGGGCTTGCCGCACCGGTGTGAATTTGTTCGCCGGCTTGGCGATGTGGACTTTATTAATGACTCCAAAGGCACCAATGTGGGCGCCACAGTGGCAGCGATTGAGAGCCTCGCGCCGGAAAATGGCAAGGTTGTTTTGATCGCTGGCGGCGACGGCAAGGGCGCAGATTTTACCGCGCTGGAAGCGCCCATTGCCCTGCATTGCCGGGCGGTTGTGCTGATCGGGCGTGATGCACAGGCCATTGCCGATGTCCTCGGTACCGGGATTCCGGTTTATTTGTCGGAGAGCCTGGCTGATGCGGTCTACCGCTCAGCTGAACTGGCGCTTCCGGGAGATCGGGTGTTGCTGTCTCCGGCCTGTGCCAGTTTCGATATGTTCCGCGACTACCTGGATCGTGGTGATCAGTTCCGTTCATTGGTGGAGGGCCTGTGATGCACGCAGATCTCTCGCTACCGAACCGGAATCAGTGGCTTGGAGAAATCCAGCCGCTACCAATGCTGGTAATCAGTTCCCTGGCCCTGCTGGTCATAGGGGTCGTGATGATTTCCTCCGCCTCCATGGATATGGCCTCGGCTACGATGGGAAACAGCTATCACTATGTAATCCGTCAGCTTCTGTTCGCGGGGCTTGGCTGCGGGTCGGCCCTGATCGCCGTTAACGTGCCTGTCGCCTGGTGGGAACGCAGCGGCTGGTTGCTGCTCGGGATTGGCCTGCTGGTGCTGGTGCTGGTTTTGACGCCCCTGGGACGGACCGTCAATGGCTCAACCCGCTGGATTCCATTTGGCCTGTTTAACGTTCAGGTGTCGGAAGTGGCCAAGCTCTGCCTGATTGCGTACCTGGCCAGCTACGTTGTTCGGCGCCGGGAAGAGCTGCTCAATACCTGGCCCGGCTTTCTGAAGCCCCTGGTGGTTCTCGGTCTGGCTTCGGTGCTGCTTGTGATTCAGCCGGATTTTGGTGCGACGGTGGTGCTTGTCAGCGCGGCGGCAGGAATGATTTTCCTGAGCGGTGTCCGGCTGAGCCGTTTTGTGCCGCTGATCGGCACTCTGGTGGTATTGGGCGCTATCCTGATTGTCACCCAGCCATATCGGCTGAAGCGGGTTGTCAGCTATCTCGACCCATGGAAGGACCAGTTCGACAGCGGTTACCAGCTAACCCAGTCTCTCATCGCCTTTGGTCGCGGAGACTGGGGCGGCGTCGGCCTTGGTAACTCGATCCAGAAATTGTTCTATCTGCCAGAGGCCCATACCGATTTCATCTTCGCCATTATTGCCGAGGAATTCGGTTTGCTGGGCTCATTGCTGGTGCTGGCTCTCTTCGCGTTGCTGGTGGTTACCGGATTTGTGATCGCCCGCCGGGCAGAGAAGGCGGCGATGCCCTTCGGTGCCTGCTTTGCCTACGGCCTCACTTTGCTGATCGGTCTTCAGGCTGCTATCAACATGGCCGTCAGCACCGGCCTTCTGCCCACCAAAGGGCTGACTTTGCCGTTGGTCAGCTACGGCGGCTCCAGCCTGATGATCACCTGTGTCAGCATCGGTATTCTGGCCCGGGTCGAGATGGAGCGTCTTGATCAGGCAAAGCTGGCCCGAGAGAAGGCCGGACCGAAAACGCGGGGAGGTGCGGTGTATGACTGAACAGCGCCGCTTCCTGATGATGGCTGGTGGCACCGGCGGGCATGTTTTCCCGGCCTTGGCGACAGCCCGGGCACTGGAGGCCCATGGTCACCAGGTCTACTGGCTCGGTGCCAGTGGCGGTATGGAGCAGAGGCTGATCGGTGAAACCGATATTCCGCTGTCACTGATTCATATTTCCGGCCTCCGCGGCAAGGGCAAGCTGGCGCTGTTGCTGGCGCCTTTCCGGCTGATGCGGGCATTGGGCGAAGCATTCACTATCCTGCGCCAGATCCGGCCAGACTGCGTGGTTGGCATGGGCGGCTTTGTCACCGGTCCCGGTGGTGTGGCGGCCTGGTTGACCAGGACACCGCTGGTGATCCATGAACAGAATGCCATCGCTGGCATGACCAACCGGCTTCTGGTGAGGTTTGCAGAAACCGTTCTGGAAGCCTTCCCTGGCAGTTTCGGTCCCAAAGTTGTTACCCGTTGCACGGGCAACCCGGTCCGGGAGGACCTGGCCGAAATGACCGTGCCAGAGCAACGGCTGGCGGGCCGGAAAGGTCCGCTCCGGTTGCTGGTGATTGGCGGCAGTCTCGGTGCCCAGGTTTTCAACGAGCAGTTACCCGAGGCCCTGGCCATGTTGCCGGAAGGCGACCGGCCGACGGTCCGCCACCAATGTGGTGAACGCCACGCCGATGCTGCCCGGCAGGCCTATGAGCAACACGGGGTTGAGGCCAGCGTGGAGCCGTTTATCAAGGATATGGCCGAGGCCTACCAATGGGCAGACCTGGTTTTGTGCCGGTCCGGCGCATTGACCGTTTCCGAGCTGTGTGCCGTGGGTATTGGCGCAGTCCTGGTGCCATTTCCCCATGCGGTGGATGACCACCAGACCAGAAATGGTCAACAGATGGTGGCGGCAAAAGCGGCCATCCTGATTCCCCAATCAAAGATGACCCCGGCGGTGCTGGCGGAAACCCTGGGCGACCTGGCCCGGGACCGCAGCCGGGTAACCGATATGGCGAAGGCCGCCCGAACGCTGGCCCGCCCCGATGCAACGGAGAGAGTCGTGAATTACTGTCTGGAGGCCGCCAATGGCTGATGCAACCAATCCGCCCCTGGTCTACCAGGTGCCCGAAATGCGTCGGATTCGCCACATCCACTTCGTGGGTATCGGCGGCGCCGGCATGAGTGGCATTGCCGAAGTGCTCAAAAACCAGGGCTACGACGTCTCCGGCTCGGATCTGAAAGAAGGCACGGTGACCGATCGCCTGAAGGCCATGGGCATTGAGGTTCAGATTGGCCACCGGGAAGAGAACAGCGCCAGTGCCGACGTGGTGGTGGTTTCCTCCGCAGTGTCTTCCGACAATCCGGAAGTCGCCGCTGCCCGCAACCGCCGGGTCCCGATCGTGCCCAGGGCGGAAATGCTGGCGGAAATCATGCGCTACCGTCACGGCATCGCAGTGGCTGGCACTCACGGCAAGACCACCACCACGAGCCTGATCGCATCCATTCTCGGGGAAGCGGGCCTGGATCCGACCTTTGTGATTGGGGGCAAGCTCAACAGCGCGGGAACCAATGCCCAGCTGGGTGGCTCCCGCTATCTGGTGGCAGAGGCGGATGAAAGTGATGCGTCGTTCCTGCATCTGACACCGGTGATTTCGGTGGTAACCAACATCGAAGCCGATCACATGGACACCTACGGTGGTGATGTCGAAAAACTGAAGCAGACCTTCGTGGATTTCCTGCACAACCTTCCGTTTTACGGCGTGGCAGTGATGTGTGTGGATGACGGCTACGTTCAGGAGATTATTCCCCGGATCTCCCGGGCGATCATTACCTACGGCATCGATAATTCCGAGGCGGATTACCGGGCGGAGAATATTACCTCTGACGGTCTGCGGACCCACTTTGTGGTTAAGCGGCCGGCTGGCAGGAGCGATCTGACGGTCGAACTGAAAATGCCCGGGCGTCATAACGTGATGAATGCACTGGCGGCCATTGCAGTGGCCACCGACGAGGGTGTTGCCGATGAGGCGATCTGCCGCGGTCTGGCCGGATTTGCCGGCGTCGGACGGCGGTTCCAGGTTTACGGCGATTACCAGATACCGAAGGGCACAGTCACTCTGGTAGATGACTATGGTCACCACCCCACGGAAGTGGAGGCGGTTATCCGGGCGGCCCACGATGCCTGGCCGGACCGGCGCCTGGTGATGTTGTATCAGCCCCATCGGTTCACCCGTACCCGGGACCTGTACGAAGATTTTGTCCGGGTGCTTTCGGAAGTGGACGGCCTGCTGCTGATGGATGTCTATTCTGCCGGCGAGCCGGCGATCCCGGGCGCGGACGGTCGTGCCCTGTGCCGCAGTATTCGTCAGCGAGGGCAGGTGGAGCCGGTGTTTGTCGAGGATAACCGGGAAATTGAATCCCTGCTGGCCAATGTCCTGCAGGACGGCGACCTGCTGATAACACAGGGCGCCGGTGATATTGGTGGCGTTGCAGCGCGGCTGGCGGCCGGGGGAGTGATAGCGGGTGAGTGACATGCATCATTCAGAGCCACAGGCCTATCAGGCAGACCCGGATCTGGTCCGGGCGCTCGGACGGGTTGCTGTGTTCATGGGGGGAGATTCCGCTGAGCGTGACGTGTCCCTGAAGAGCGGCAAGGCAGTGCTTGCTGCGCTGGTATCGGCCGGCGTTGATGCCTATGCCGTCGATGTCCGGGGTTGTCTGCTGAAAACCGTGGAAAACCCCCAGTTTGACCGGGTGTTCATTGCTCTGCACGGCCGTGGCGGTGAGGACGGTACCATTCAGGCAATTCTGTCCCAGGCGGGAATTCCCTACACCGGCAGTGAGATGCTGGCCTCGGCATTGGCGATGGACAAGCTGAGAACCAAGTACGTGTTTGAAGGCTGCGGCTTGCCAACACCGAAGTTCCGGACCATGTCCGATGCGGACCAGGCGGATCAGATCATTGGGCAGTTGCGGGTGCCGCTGAGTGTCAAACCTTCCCGGGAAGGCTCCAGCATTGGTATCCGCAAGGTGTACAACGCCGCAGAGCTGGCCGAAGCCTACGAAGCTGCCGCGGCACTGGACAGTCTGGTTCTGGTCGAGGAATGGGTCGAAGGCCCGGAGTTCACGGTCAGTCTGTTGCAGGATCAGGCCCTTCCGGCTATTGGCCTGAGCGCCAGCACCGAGCACGTTTTTTACGATTACGACGCCAAGTACCTGGCGGACGACACCCGTTATCAAATTCCCTGTGGCCTGGCACCCGAGGACGAAGTTCGCCTCCAGCACCTGGCACTGGACGCGTTCCGGGTTGTCGGCTGCCGGACCTGGGGCCGGGTCGACATTATGCAGGACAGCGACGGCCAGTTCTGGCTGTTGGAAGTCAATACCGTGCCCGGGATGACCGACCACAGCCTCGTGCCCATGGCGGCTAAGGCGGCGGGCATCAGTTTCGAGGAATTGGTGGTCCGGATACTGAAGGACACCCTGGAGGGCGCCGATGCTTGAGACACTGCTGATCCGGAGCCGGGCGACACCGTCCGAGCCCCCGCGGCGCCGGGGGGCAACCTCCCTCGGTCCCGAGCGGGACCGGTTTGGCGTGTTGAAAGGTGTCCTGGCTGCGGTGCCCTGGCTTCAGGTGGGCATGGGCGCGGCGATTGTGCTGCTTGCTGCGTTGGTGCCCTGGGGCACGGGCAAGGTACTCGGCGCGATGGATCAGCAGATCCTGGCTGTGGACGTGAAAGGCGAGTTTGTTGGTGATAGCCGGGTGGCGATCGAGCGTGCCGCTGCCAACTGGGTTGGCAAAAGCTACTTCGCCACCGATCTGTCCGACATCAAGGCCAGTCTGGAGCGGCGGCCCTGGGTTGAATCCGCTGCGGTACAGCGGGTCTGGCCGGATCGCCTGATGATTGATATCCGGGAGAAGAAGCCATTGGCGTACTGGACTGATGGCCGCCTGGTAAGCCGGACCGGAGAGTTGTTTGCGCCTTCCAACCCGGAAGTGGCGGGCAAATTGCCCAGACTGGCCGGGCCGGATGAGCGGGTGCGTGATGTGATCGATATGGCGCGGACCATGAGCGAGCAACTGGTTGCCAGAGGGCTGGGTTTCGCCGGCCTGACCCTGGAACATCGGGGGGCCTGGACCCTGCAGCTGGCCAATGGCATCGAAGTGGTGCTTGGCCGGGATCAGGTGAAACAGAGATTTGAGCGGTTTATCACGGTGTATGAGAACCGACTGGCGTCACGGTCGGACGAAGTCAGTCGGGTGGATGCCCGCTATACCAACGGTGTAGCGGTCAAATGGAAGGCTGCAGAAGCAGCTTCCGGCCCGAAAACTTAGCAACGGTTAATTCAGACCTACGGTTTGGTGAAATACATGTCATCGGTTGAAACGGAAAACATGATTGTCGGCCTCGATATCGGAACCTCCAAGGTGGTTGCGATTGTCGGCAAGCGCAAAATGGACGGCACCATCGAGGTGGTGGGTATTGGCTCCCATCCTTCCCGGGGCCTGAAGCGCGGGGTTGTGGTGAACATTGAAACCACGGTCCAGGCCATTCAGCGCGCTGTGGAGGAGGCGGAGTTGATGGCGGGGTGTCGCATTCACTCGGTCTACGCGGGGATTGCCGGCAGCCACATCAAGAGCCTCAACTCCCACGGGATTGTTGCCATCCGTGATCGGGAGGTCACCCAGGCCGATATCGACCGTGTGATTGATGCTGCCCAGGCGGTGGCGATTCCGGCCGATCAGAAAATCCTGCATATCCTGCCCCAGGAGTTCGTGATCGACAGCCAGGAAGGCATCAAGGAGCCGATGGGCATGTCGGGTGTGCGCCTGGAAGCAAAGGTGCACCTGGTGACCTGCGCGGTGAATGCGGCCCAGAACATCGAGAAATGTGTGAAGCGCTGTGGACTGGAGGTGGACGACATCATCCTTGAGCAGCTGGCATCCAGCCACGCCATTCTCACCGAAGACGAAAAGGAACTGGGTGTCTGCGTCGTGGACATCGGCGGCGGTACAACCGACATCGCGGTCTTTACCGGCGGTGCTATCCGCCACACCGCCGTGATCCCGATCGCCGGCGACCAGGTGACCAACGACATTGCCATGGCGTTGCGCACGCCAACCCAGAATGCCGAAGAGATCAAGATCAAGTACGCCTGCGCACTGACCCAGCTGGCCGGTGCGGATGAAACCATCAAGGTGCCGAGTGTCGGCGATCGTGCTCCGCGGGATCTGTCCAGGCAGGCCCTGGCCGAGGTGGTGGAGCCCCGTTACGAGGAGCTGTTCACCCTGGTGCAGTCAGAATTGCGCCGGTCCGGGTTCGAGGACCTGATCCCGGCAGGCATCGTGATAACCGGCGGTTCCTCCACCATGGAAGGCGTGGTGGAGCTGGCCGAAGAGATCTTCCACATGCCGGTAAGGCTGGCCTGTCCGCAGGCGGTGTCCGGTATGACGGAGGTGGTCAACAACCCGATCTACGCCACCGGCGTTGGGTTGTTGATCCATGGTTTCCGCCAGATGGATCTGGGGCGGACACCGGTGCTCAAGGGTGAAGATGCACCCTCGCTGTTTGAGCGCATGAAAGCCTGGTTTACCGGTCATTTCTGACGGCGCCGGGTAAGCAATAAACGAAGGTATCTCGAAAATACAATCTCGAACAAACAGCCTGAGAAAAGGCTGTAAAACAGCACGAAGGAGTAGGGGAAATGTTTGAACTCGTCGATAATGTCCAGCAAAACGCTGTCATTAAAGTCGTCGGTGTTGGCGGAGGTGGCGGTAACGCCGTGCGCCACATGCTCAACAGCGACATCGAAGGTGTGGAATTTATCTGCGCCAATACGGACGCCCAGGCGCTGACCGATATGGACGCGCGCCAGATTATTCAGCTTGGTGGCAATATCACCAAGGGGCTGGGTGCCGGCGCCAACCCGGAGGTCGGGCGTCAGTCTGCCCTGGAAGACCGTGATCGCATCGCCGAAGCCATCAAGGGTGCCGACATGGTGTTCATTACTGCCGGAATGGGCGGTGGTACCGGCACCGGCGCTGCGCCGATCGTGGCGGAAGTGGCCCGGGAACTGGGTATTCTTACGGTTGCCGTTGTCACCAAGCCGTTCATGTTCGAGGGCGGCAAGCGCATGAGCGTTGCCGAATCCGGCCTGAAGGAGCTGGAGGAAAGCGTTGACTCGCTGATCACCATCCCCAACGAGAAGCTGCTGGCGGTGATGGGCAAGAAGACCAGCCTGCTGGACGCCTTTGCCGCCGCCAACGATGTGCTGCTTGGGGCCGTCCAGGGGATTGCCGACCTGATTACCCGTAACGGCATGATCAACGTCGACTTTGCCGATGTGAAAACGGTGATGTCCGAAATGGGCATGGCGATGATGGGCACTGCCCGCGCTACCGGCGAAAACCGTGCCCGCGAAGCGGCCGAAGCCGCCATCCGCAGCCCGCTGCTGGAAGACATCAACCTCCAGGGCGCCAAGGGTATTCTGGTCAACATTACCGCTGGTATGGACCTGAACCTGGGCGAATTCTCCGAGGTTGGCGATATCGTGCGGGAGTTTGCCTCTGACTCGGCTACTGTCGTTGTAGGTACCGTTATCGATCCGGAAATGACCGACGAACTGAAAGTGACGGTTGTTGCAACCGGGCTTGGTGGTGACCGCGAGAAACCGACCAAGGTTGTCGATAACACCCGTACTCTGGACGGAAAAACCGATTACAACCAGCTGGACCGCCCCGCTGTTCTGCGTCGCCGGGCCGTTTCCCATGGAAACGTGGCGATCGACCAGAGCAAGGATAGCGAAGAACAGGGAGTCGACTATCTCGATATTCCCGCATTCCTTCGCAGGCAGGCTGACTGATAATCTGTTGCAATTGTGATCTGAGTTTGGTTTTCGTACGAAAAACGGAACCCAAAAGCTGGTAAATACGTGCGCTGATTACCTTCAGCCCTGGCCGGAGAGTTGTCCGGCGGGGGCGGATTGGTTAAATGGTATTCAGCCCTGGTTTCTGATATTCTCCGGGCAGATTTTTGCCTAGAATATCGCCTTTTTGTGACGGAAATATGTACCGATGATCAGACAACGGACACTCAAAAACACCATCCGTGCCACCGGTGTTGGCTTGCACTCGGGTGAGAAAGTATATCTGACCCTAAAGCCTGCCCCGGTGGATTCAGGCATCATTTTCCGCCGTACCGATCTGGACCCGATGGTCGAGATTCGCGCCTGCGCGGAAAATGTGGGTGAGACCATGCTGTCGACGACGCTGGTAAAAAACGGTGTCCGTGTGGCGACTGTAGAGCATCTGCTCTCCGCCATGGCTGGTCTCGGTATCGATAACTGCTTTGTGGAGCTCAGCGCTGCAGAAGTACCGATCATGGACGGCTCTGCCGGTCCCTTCGTGTTTCTGCTGCAATCTGCCGGTATTGCCGAGCAGGAGGCTGCCAAACGCTTTATCCGCATCAAGCGCGAAGTGACCATTGAAGAAGGCGACAAGAAGGCGACCTTCCTGCCGTTTGAGGGCTTCAAGGTAAGCTTTGGGATCGATTTTGATCACCCGGTCTTCAAGGGCCGCGCACAGACGGCCACGGTCGACTTCTCAAGCACGTCCTTCGTGAAGGAAGTGAGCCGAGCGCGGACGTTCGGTTTCATGCGCGACATTGAAAAGCTGCGCGCCATGAACCTCGCCCTGGGCGGCAGTGTGGATAACGCGATTGTGGTTGATGACTACAAGATTCTTAACGAAGACGGTCTTCGTTACGATGACGAGTTCGTCAAGCACAAGGTGCTGGACGCCATTGGCGACCTGTATCTTCTGGGCAACAGCCTGATTGGCGAGTTCCGCGGCATCAAGTCCGGCCACGATCTGAACAACAAGCTGTTGCGTAAGCTCCGGGCCGAGGAAGATGCGTGGGAAGTGGTAACGTTTGACGACGAAGCCACGGCTCCGATTTCCTATATGAAGCCCGCGCTCGCGGCAGGGACCTGAAAGCAGGACGCTTTAGTCCCGGACGTGGCTTGCGAGTTTTTCGAGAACCTCGCGTAGTGCTTTATCCTTCGTGTGCCCGGCCTCCTCTTGGAGGAGCCGGGCATTTTCTTTGCTCAAAGGTTCTTTCTTAAACACCGGCTTCTCCCTGAATCTGGGCGGGGCGACCTTTATCTTCAGCTTCCAGACAAAACGGAACAACTCGTTTTCCCGTAATTTTTCCATGATTTCGTGTTGACGGAACCGGATCTGGCTGGCCTTCCCGGCGGTTTCGGCGGTCAGAACCAGTTCGCCTTCGTGGCAGCTCACAAAACGTGTGCCTTTGGCCAGTGCCGCTGGAATAGCATCGAGAACCTGTTCCTCCGCCTGACGATGGAGTTCGGCCCGGGCAACCAGGTCCTTCAGTACCGGGGTTTTGCCAAGCTTGTCGAAGGTCATTTTTTGTTCGCTTTTTCGTCTCATGGGTGCGCTTTTACTCGACGGCTCCGTTTACGATTGGTTACACTTCGGCACGGTTTATGCGCGGCGCCTGTATTACACTCGTTTTACATTGTGGTAAATGACTATGTCTACCGGGCGCTGCATTTTTTTCAGTATGTAGCTGTTGCCAAAGGATGGCAGACCCACTCGGATTTTTTCCAGGGCGCAACACTACAGGAAGCGGTTGTGGCTCATCGATGAAACCAGATGATGATATGAACATTATTCTCGTTGGCAAACATCACGGAAAGTCCCGTGTGTTGACGATCAACAGTTCGCTTGCCGCCGGGCTGTTCTTTTTGGTGATCTCACTGCTAGTGGGCGCCGGGTGGGCCGGCTATCAGGTCGCCACCAAGCAGGCAGAAGCGCGGGAGCCAACCAACTCCGAACTGGTGGCCGAGTGGCAGCGAAAGCTTGCGAAGCAGAAAGCGGAACTGGCGGGCATTGAGGAAAATGTCCAGCAGCAGGTCGACGCGCTAACCCTGCGCCTTGGAGAAATCCAGGGTCGCCTGCTCCGGCTTGATGCCCTGGGGCAGCGTTTTGTCGAGTCTGGCCTGGTGGCCAGTGATGAATTCAATTTTGATCAGCCGGCAGCCGTTGGTGGACCGGAGGATGCCGTCTCTGGTGATTCTTTCTCCGCCCCGGAACTGACCCGGATGATAGAGCAAATGGAGCGCAGAATTGAAGATCGTGAGCAGCAGTTGCGGTTGCTCGATCAGTTGGCCTCCAGTCAGAGACTTGAAGAAGAGCTCTACCTCGAAGGTCGGCCAATAACCTGGGGCTGGCTGTCATCGCGCTATGGATACCGTTCCGACCCTTTCACCGGCAAGCGGACCTGGCATGCCGGGGTGGATCTGGCCGGCAAGGATGGCAGTGATATCATTTCAGTCGCTGGCGGCGTGGTAACCTATGCGGGCGAGCGCTATGGCTATGGCAACCTGGTCGAGATAGATCATGGCGATGGTCTCATTACCCGGTATGCCCACTGCAAGACCGTCAAGGTTGAGGTGGGTGACGTGGTCCAGAAGGGCCAGGTGGTGGCTTTGATGGGCAGCACGGGCCGTTCGACCGGGCCGCACGTTCACTTCGAAGTGATCCGTAACGGCAAGTCCGAGAATCCGGAGACCTACATCAAACGTGCGAGCCGTTGACCCTGCTTCGGCTCGCCGGTACCTTTCCAGCTCTCTCCGCCAACCGGCGTTAAGCTCTATTTTTATTACGGAATCCGGCGCCTCCTTTTAGCCTGATGGCTCCCGTGTGAGGCCTGCCTTTTGTCCTGTTACAAAATAAGGTTAGAATGCCGGCTTCCTCCGATTAATCAAAGAAGCAGTGGTCTATGTTCACAAAGCTTGCAACGAAGATGTTCGGCAGTAAAAACGCCAGAGAAATCAAGAGAATGCGTAAGTCCGTGTTGCGCATTAATGAACTTGAGGAGCAGTATGGCAACCTGTCCGACTCCGAGTTGCAAGGCAAAACCGCGGAGTTTCGCCGCCGGCTCGACGAAGGCGAATCACTGGACGCGCTGATGCCGGAAGCCTTTGCGACCGTTCGTGAAGCGGGTCGCCGGGTCATGGGTATGCGCCACTACGACGTCCAGCTGATCGGGGCAATCACCTTGCACGAAGGCCGGATCGCGGAAATGAAGACCGGTGAAGGCAAGACCCTGGTGGCCACAGCTGCGGTTTACCTCAACGCGCTGTCTGGCAAGGGCGTACACGTTGTCACGGTGAACGATTACCTGGCCCGCCGGGATGCGGACTGGATGGGCAAGCTCTACCGCTTCCTTGGCATGCAAGTCGGGGTGGTGGCTTCCGGGCAGCCACCCGAAGAAAAGCGCGCGGCCTATCAGGCGGACATCACCTACGGCACCAACAACGAATTCGGTTTCGATTACCTGCGGGACAACATGGCCTTCAGTACCGAAGACAAGGTACAGCGGGGGCTCAATTACGCCATCGTGGACGAAGTCGACTCCATCCTTATCGACGAGGCGCGTACACCGCTGATCATCTCCGGTGCCGCCGAAGACAGCTCGAAACTTTACCAGGCAATCAATGAACTGATTCCAAGCCTGGAAAAAGGCGAAGTGCCCGAGGAGGGCGAGCCCACCGGTGATTTCACTATCGACGAGAAGTCCCGCCAGGTTGAACTCACTGAAACCGGTCACGAAAAGGTCGAGGAACTTCTTCTGGAGCGGGGCCTGCTGAAAGAGGGAGAGAGCCTGTATTCCGCGGCCAACCTCAGTCTGTTGCACCACGTTCACTCGGCCCTGCGTGCCCATCATCTGTTCCAGAAAGACGTGGATTACATTGTCCAGGGTGACCAGGTGGTCATTGTCGACGAGCATACCGGTCGTACCATGCCGGGCCGTCGCTGGAGTGAAGGTCTGCACCAGGCGGTTGAGGCGAAAGAGGGTGTCAAGATCCAGGCCGAAAGCCAGACGCTCGCCTCCACGACCTTCCAGAACTATTTCCGGCTTTACGACAAGCTGGCCGGCATGACCGGTACCGCAGACACCGAAGCTTTCGAATTCCGCCAGATCTACGGCCTGGACGTGGTGGTCATTCCGCCCAACAAGCCGATCCAGCGGACCGACTACAACGATCTGGTGTATCTGACCCAGGAAGAGAAATTCCACGCAATCATTGACGAGATCAAGGATGTCACCGCTGAAGGGCGTCCGATCCTGGTCGGTACCGCGTCTATCGAAGCTTCCGAGCTACTTTCAATGCTGCTCAAGAAGGCCCGGATCGAACACAAGATCCTGAACGCCAAGCAGCACGAATCCGAAGCCCACATCATTGCCCAGGCGGGCCGTCCCGGTGCAGTAACCATCGCCACCAACATGGCCGGCCGTGGCACCGATATTGTGCTCGGTGGCAACTGGGAGCACGAAGTGGCGGCCATGGATAATCCTTCGGAAGAAGAGATTGCCCGGGTCAAGGCGGAATGGACCGAGCGCCATAATCAGGTTCTTGAGGCCGGCGGTCTGCACATCATCGGTACCGAGCGTCACGAGTCCCGTCGGATTGATAACCAGCTTCGCGGCCGTGCAGGCCGTCAGGGCGATCCCGGTTCCTCGCGGTTCTTCCTTTCCCTGGAAGACAACCTCATGCGCATCTTTGCGCCTGACCGGGTGAAGAGCCTGATGCAGGCCATGGGCATGAAGAAGGGCGAGGCCATTGAGCACCGGATGGTCACCAATGCCATCGAGAAATCCCAGCGCAAGGTAGAAGGCCGCAACTTTGATATGCGGAAGACGCTGCTGGAATATGACGATGTCGCAAACGACCAGCGTACGGTGATTTATGAGCAGCGTAACGAGGTCATGTCCTCCGAGGACATCTCCGACATGGTCAAGACCATTCGGGAAGATGTTGTGGACTCCCTGATCAGCGAATACATCCCGCCCCAGAGCATGCCGGAGCAGTGGGATGTTGCCGGGCTGGAGTCCCAGCTCCAGTCCGAGATGGCAATCGATCTGCCGATACAGAAGTGGCTGGAAGAAGACAGCAAACTGTACGAAGAGAATCTGCGCCAGAAAATCCTGGACGAAATTGTCGCCGCCTACGAAGCCAAGGAAGAGATTGCAGGCTCCGAGGCCATGCGCAAATTCGAAAAACAGGTGTTCCTGCAGGTGCTCGATACCCTGTGGAAAGAGCACCTTTCCAACATGGACCATCTGCGCCGGGGTATCCATCTGCGGGGTTATGCCCAGAAGAACCCCAAGCAGGAGTACAAGCGCGAGGCGTTCAACCTGTTTGAAACCATGCTTGATACCATGAAGCGGGACGTCACTCGGGTGCTTTGCCACGTGCGGGTCCAGAGCCGGGAAGAGATGGAGGAAGTGGAGCGCCGTCGCAAGCAGGAACTGGAAGAAGAACTTGCCCGCGCACGCCTGCGCCACGATGAGACCAGTGCCACGGCCCAGAGCCAGGGCGAGGGCAACGCAGACGATGCCCGGCAGTCGACTCCGGATACCTTTGTCCGACAGGAGCGTAAGGTGGGCCGAAACGAGCCCTGTCCCTGCGGGTCCGGCAAGAAGTACAAGCAGTGTCATGGCAAGGTCAGCTGATTCAGTAAGCTGACCAGGAATCGGGAACCCGCAATCTGCCAGCACGCGCTGGGGGCTGCGGGTTTTTTCGTTTTGAGCAGACCAATGGGTCTCTTGTAAAGGTTTAAAGACAGAGGAGCGACAGAATGGCGGTAGGTCCGGGAACCTTGCCTGAGTTTCATCCGGTGGCCGGGGTAAAGATTGGTATTGCCAGCGCCGGCATCAAGAAGCCGGGGCGCAAGGACGTGGTTGTGTTCGAACTGGCCCCTGAAAGCCGGGTTGCCGGTATCTTCACAAAAAACCAGTTCTGTGCGGCACCGGTTACCCTTAGCCGCCGCCATCTGACGGCGACCTCGCCGAGGTACCTCCTGATCAATACCGGCAATGCCAACGCCGGTACCGGGGAGCAGGGTATGCGGGATGCGATCGCCTGCTGCCAGGCGCTGGCATCCGAGGCGGGGGTCAGTGAAGCAGAGGTGCTGCCTTTCTCAACGGGGGTGATTGGCGAGCCGTTGCCGGTCCAGAAGATTGTCGGCGCGCTTCCGGAGGCTTTGGCGAACACCGCCGAGAATCACTGGGCTGAAGCCGCCAGTGGCATCATGACCACGGACACCCGCCCGAAAGGTGCGTCCTGTCAGGTGGATCTGGACGGCCACACGGTGACTATCTCCGGCATCAGCAAGGGTGCTGGCATGATTCGTCCCAACATGGCGACCATGCTCGGCTTCATTGCCACCGATGCCCGGATTGCGCCCGAGCTGCTGCAGACACTCGCCTCGGACCTGGGGGAGCAGTCCTTCAACCGCATTACCATTGATGGTGATACCTCCACCAATGATGCCTGCATGCTAATGGCCAGTGGCCAATACTCCGGCCCTGAGATCACCGCCTCCAGCCCGGCACTGCCGAAGCTAAGAGAGGCGCTGCAAAAGGTCTATCTGGAACTGGCCCACGCCATTGTCCGCGACGGCGAGGGTGCAACCAAGTTTGTCACCATCGATGTCAGCGGCGCGGCCAGCCAGCAGGAAGCGCTGGATGTTGCCTATACCGTGGCCCATTCCCCGTTGGTGAAAACTGCACTGTTTGCCTCGGACCCGAATTGGGGCCGGATCCTGGCAGCGGTGGGGCGCGCCGGTGTCGACGGGCTGGATCTCAACGCCCTGGAAATCCATCTGGGCGATGTCTGCCTGGTCCGCAACGGTGGCAGGGCTGATGATTACTCGGAAGCCCGTGGACAGGCTGTGATGGACCGGGAAGAGATCACCATTGCCATTGATCTCAAGCGGGGTGATGTTCGGGAGACCGTCTGGACCTGTGACTTCTCCCACGATTACGTCACCATTAACGCCGAGTACCGCTCCTGATCATGTCAGCGTCGGAAGCCCGGGTGAAAGAAGTTCACGTTGCCGTTGCGGTTATTGTCCGGGATGGACGGGTACTGATTGCCCGACGACCGGATCATGTCCATCAGGGGGGGTTGCTGGAGTTTCCCGGGGGCAAGGTGGAGCCCGGGGAGAGCGTTCAGGCGGCGCTGGTACGGGAGATTGCTGAAGAAACCAGTCTCCGGGTGCCTGAGGCCTCCCTGGAGCCGGTTATCGGCATTCGCCACGATTACGGTGACAAACGGGTTTTCCTGGACGTCTGGGAAACCAGAGCCGCTGAAGGCGAAGCCGAGGGGTGTGAGGGACAGCCGATTGAATGGCTTGCCCCGGAGCAGCTTCGGGACGAGGATTTCCCCGCCGCCAACCGGCCGATCATTCGTGCTCTGAGGTTGCCCCGTCAGCTTGCGATCACCGGAGCAGCGAGTGATCCGGATCAGGCGATTGCGCGCCTTCGGGCTGGCCTTGAAACCGCCCGTCCATCCCTGGTGGTGCTCCGGGCTCCGACCATGAGCGCGCAGGCCTATCGGGACTTGGCGGCGACAGCGTTGCCGGTGTGTGAAAAGGCTGGAGCTGCCCTGATTGTCCACGGCGGCCCAGAGGTATTCCGCGCCATACCCGGCGCCCGGGGTCTGCATCTGCCCTGGCGCGAGGCAGCCGGGCTCTCGGCCCGACCGGTTCCGGAGGATGTCTGGCTGGGGGTTTCCTGCCATAACCGACAGGAAATTGAGCAGGCAACGGCGATCGGAGCGGACTACGTGACTCTGGGGCCAGTAAAGCCCACAGAAAGTCACCCGGGCGCGCCGTCCCTGGGGTGGCCGGCCTTTACCGACCTGGTGTCCGAAGCGACGCTGCCGGTATTTGCCCTCGGTGGGCTGTCGCCCGGCGATCTTCAGGAAGCCCGTCAGCGAGGCGGCCAGGGCGTCGCCGGTATCGGCTTCTGGTGGCCGAAGAGCTGATACTTGTCAGCGACGCCGGGGCCCTGTCTGATATGCTGTTGTTCCTGCATTTTTCATCATCCTGCAAAACCGATTCCGGGAGATACCGTGAGCAAACTGACCCATCTCGATGACAAGGGCGAAGCCCGCATGGTGGACGTGACCGACAAGGCGGCCACCGAACGTGAGGCCCGCGCCGAAGCCACCATCCGCATGTCGCCGGAAACCCTGAACATGATTATTGAGGGTGAGCATCCGAAGGGGGACGTCCTGGCCGTTGCCCGGATCGCGGGTATCATGGCTGCGAAAAAAACCCATGATCTGATCCCCCTGTGTCACGCACTGAACCTGACATCGGTGAAAGTCGAACTGACACCGGGTAGCGATGGCGCTTCTGTGCATATTCTTACCCGCTGCAAACTGTCCGGCCAGACCGGTGTCGAGATGGAGGCGCTAACCGCGGCGAGTGTTGCGGCACTGACGTTGTACGACATGTGCAAGGCTGTCGACCGTGGTATGGAGATTGGTTCGGTGCGCCTGCTGGAGAAGAAAGGCGGCCGTAGTGGCCACTGGGTCGCCGATAACGCCTGATCTGGCGGACCTCCGCGCTCGTAAGTGTTGGGTACCAGGATCATGCCGGAGGAGCGACAGTGCCGAGACTACGCCAAGCGGGCGGGCCCGTGATAGAATGCGCGGCCCGATTGACTGAACCACGAGGAAACACTGTGGCTGTTCGTTACATCCAGACCTGCCGGTTGCCGACCCCGTTCGGGGTGTTTGATATGCACGGCTTTGAAGAACCGGACACCGGAAAGGAACACGTTGCCCTGACCCTGGGCGACCTGGACAGTGACGAACCCATGCTTGCCCGCACCCATTCCGAGTGTCTGACTGGCGACGCGCTCTACAGCATGCGTTGCGATTGCGGTTACCAGCTGGAGGAGGCGCTGCGAAGCATCGCCCGGGAAGGCCGGGGTATTCTGATGTATCTTCGTCAGGAAGGGCGGGGAATCGGCTTGCTGAACAAGATCCGCGCCTACCATCTGCAGGATCAGGGCGCCGATACAGTCGAAGCCAATGAGCGTCTGGGGTTTGCCGCCGATCTCCGCGACTACAGCATGTGCAAGGACATGCTGGAGCACCTGGGTATCAAGAGCCTGCGACTGATGACCAACAACCCCCGCAAGGTAAAAGCACTGTCTTCCTACGGTATCGACGTTACTGAAAGGGTGCCTCTGCACGTGGGCCGGAATCCCCACAACGAACACTACCTCGATACCAAGCAGAGCAAGCTGGGCCACTGGCTGGAAACGCACCAGGACGACGATCCCGAGGTCTGAGCCACTCCTGGCTCCGGATACGAAAAAGCCCGCAACTGATGCGGGCTTTTTGCTTTCTAACGCAGGTCTTTTGTCTATTTCACGACTTTCAGGTTCTGGTGGCGGAGGGTTTCCATGCGTGTGCGAATGGCGGATTCAATACCCGCGGCGTCCAGGCCACATTCGGCCAGCAGTTCCCCGTGCTTGCCGTGGTCCATGAAGGTATCCGGCAGGCCCAGTTGCAGTACCGGCATGGAAACCAGGCGGCTGTTCAGGAATTCGGTTACAGCACTGCCGGCACCGCCGGCAATCGCATTCTCTTCCAGAGTTACCAGCAGCTCATGCTGCTCCGCCAGTTCCAGCACCAGTTCCTCATCCAGGGGTTTTACGAAGCGCATGTCGGCGACCGTTGCGCCGATGGCTTCTGCAGCCTCCAGAGCAGGTGCCAGCAGGGTGCCAAAGTTGAGGATGGCAACACCTTTGCCGCTGCGTATCCGACGGCCCTTGCCAATCGCCAGTGGGGTCAGTTCCTGCTGGATCTCGGCGCCGGGCCCGGTTCCACGGGGGTAGCGCACTGACGCCGGCCCCTCATAAAGCATGCCGGTCTGGAGCATCTGGCGGGTTTCGTTTTCGTCCGACGGTGTCATCACCACCATGTTCGGCACACAGCGGAGGTAGCTGATGTCGAAAGCGCCAGCATGGGTCGGGCCGTCTTCACCGACCAGGCCCGCGCGATCAATCGCGAACAGCACATCCAGGTTCTGGATGGCGACATCGTGAATCAGTTGATCGTAAGCCCGCTGCAGGAACGTCGAGTAGATGGCGACAACCGGCTTGGCCCCATCACAGGCCAACCCGGCGGCCAGGGTAACCGCGTGTTGTTCGGCGATGGCGACATCGAAATAGCGCTCCGGGAAACGCTGTGAGAACGCCAGAAGATCCGACCCTTCACACATGGCCGGGGTAATGCCCACCACGCGCTCGTCCTGCTCGGCAGAATCGCAGAGCCACTGACCAAAGACGTTGGCGTATTTGGGCTTTTTCGGTTTCGGTTTGACCGGCTCGGGCTTGCTCGGTGGAACCGGTTCGATCTTGTTGATGGCGTGGTAGCCAATCGGATCGGCTTCGGCCGGGGCAAAGCCCTTGCCCTTGGTGGTTACGACATGGAGGAACTGCGGGCCCTCAAGTTCGCGGATGTTCTCCAGGGTTTCCACCAGCAGGGGCAGGTCATGGCCGTCAATGGGGCCGATGTAGTTAAACCCCAGTTCCTCGAACAGGGTGCCCGGGGCAATCATGCCCTTAAAGTGCTCCTCGGTTTTCTTGGCCAGCGCCATCAGGTGTGGCGCTCCCTGAAGAACTTTCTTGCTGCTGTCCCGAACCTGGTTGTAGGTGCGGCTGGACAGCAGCTTGGCAAAGTAGTTGGACAGTCCGCCAACATTCCGGGAGATCGACATGTCGTTGTCGTTCAGGATCACCAGCATGTCGGCGTGCAGGTGACCGGCGTGGTTCAGGGCTTCAAAGGCCATGCCAGCGGTCATGGCGCCGTCACCAATAACGGCAATGCTTTTGCGGCCGGTCTGTTGCAGTCTTGCGGCAACGGCCATGCCCAGTGCAGCGCTGATGGAGGTGCTGGAGTGGCCCACGCCGAAGGTGTCGTATTCGCTTTCTGCCCGTTTCGGGAAGCCGGCCAGCCCGTCTTTGCGACGGATGCTACCCATGGCGTCCTTCCGGCCGGTCAAAATCTTGTGGGGGTAGGCCTGATGGCCGACATCCCAGACCAGACGGTCGCTCGGCGTATCAAAAACATAGTGAAGGGCAACGGTAAGCTCGAGCACGCCCAGGCCCGCGCCGAAATGGCCACCGGTCTGGCCCACTGACCATAACAGAAATGCCCTGAGCTCCCGGGCCAGCTGCGTGAGCTGCTCCGGGGCCAGCTCTCTCAGCTGGGCCGGTTCGTCAATCCGGTCCAGCAGCGGCGTGTTAGGCCGCTGCGACGGGATTTCCTTGAAAATATAAGTGTCCTGCATCTGCTCGGGTCTTTTCCGGTACGTTCTGTAACTCACTGGCATTATAAGGGAACAGGGGAAGCTGTTTCACACAAACCGGGCCAGTTGTTACGAAAATATTTACGGTCAGTGTGCGCCTTCGGGGCGCCGGGGTTCAATGGGTTCTTGCCACCACGTAATCGGCCATTGCCCGCAGCGGGTCTGCTTCAGGGCCGAATTCCCGCAGGCTTTGCTGGGCGCTTTCAAGCAACGCCGCAAGGTGTTCCCTGGCACCGGCCACTCCGAGCAGGGCAGGGTAGGTGGGTTTGGATCGAGCGGCATCAGAGCCCTGGGGCTTGCCAATGACATCAGTGTCTCCTTCGATGTCCAGCAGGTCGTCCTGGACCTGGAAAGCCAGGCCAAGGGCCTTGGCATAACGGGTCAGCGACGCCAGGGTCTGATCGTTGACCGAAGGCGCCGTGATGGCGCCAATCCGGACGCTGGCTTCGATCAGTGCCCCGGTTTTGTGCCGGTGCATGGTCTCCAGCTGGGTCAGAGCCAGCGTTTTGCCAACCGATTCCAGATCAATGGCCTGGCCTCCGACCATTCCCCGGTGGCCGCTGGCGGTGGCCAGTTCCTGCACCATGGCCAGTCGCGTGGGCCCGGGCAAGCCGGGCGCTTCGGCCAACCAGCCGAACGCCAGTGCCTGAAGGGCATCTCCGGCAAGAATGGCGGTCGCCTCATCAAAGGCGATATGGGTAGTGGGCCGGCCCCGCCTGAGCTCGTCATCATCCATGGCGGGCAGGTCATCGTGGATCAGTGAATAGGCATGGATCAGCTCAATGGCGCAAGCGGGAACAAGGGCCTGGTCACCCGACTGGCCCAGAGCCTTTGCAGCGGCCAGACACAGAGCCGGCCGGATACGTTTGCCGCCGCCCAGTACGCTGTAACGCATGGCTTCCTGGAGACGCCCCGATGCCGATTCCTGTTCAATGCACCGGTCGAGTTCCGCATCCACCCGGGCTCGGCAGGTTTCCAGAAAGTCCACGGCAAGCTGGTTCTGTTCCGGCATCAGTCGGCATCGTCCGGAGAAAACGGACGGGTCTCCAGAGTACCGTCGCTGTTCTGGACCAGCTGCTCAACCCGCTGCTCGGCACTCTTCAGGGCCCGCTGGCACTCCCGGGTCAGTTTGACACCGCGCTCAAAGGCGGTCAGGGACTGTTCGAGAGACAGCTCTCCCTGTTCCAGATCGCGAACCAGCTTTTCCAGTTCATCAAGGGATTTTTCGAAATCGGCTATGGATGTGGCGCCTTGTTCACCGGCCATCAGGGGCCCTCCGATCGGGTGGCTGATTTTCGCGGATTATACCAGAGCTTGATCGCTATCGCTGCCAGTGGAAGTGACGGCGTTCACCGGCCTGGGCACCCGGGCCCCAGTTTTGCTCGGTAACCCGTACTTCACCAGTGCCGGAAACACTGACAATGGTCGTTGCCCTGGTGCCGTAATCCTCGCCGACAATAAACGGGGACGACAGGAAGCGCTCGGTCTCGATGCTGACGCCGGTGTCCGGCAGCAGTCTGTCCGGCGCCGGCGTGGTGTCCTGGAGCAGGGTCACCAGTTCATCATGCAGGGTGCTGGCCTCGTTGCCGGCCATTGCCACGACAGCGCCAACTGCCTCGCGCAGCCGCACCAGCTTGGGCCAGGGCGTTTGCAGAAGGTGGTTGCTCAGGCCGTAGACCCCGCGATGGATATGCCGGCCGGGATGGGCGTCCCGGTTGCTGAAGTACCAGCCGTCCCGGGTGGTCAGTTGCACCAGGTTAAAACCGGAGAACTGATCAGCATTGTCGTGCAGGTAGCTCTCAAGCTGGTCCCGGGAGGCGGTCAGAGCCCGCAGGGGCAGTTCGCCCCGGCTGATACGGCCGGTTTCCGGAGTGCCTTCCCTCACATTGGTGACAGCGCTGACCTCGCCCCCGGCGGAGACAGCCAGCCAGGTTCCGCCGGACTGAAGATCCCGGCCGGCCAGCACCCGGGCACCGGTATCGGTTGACCACCAGTCCATAGCAGCGGTGGGGCGATGGAAGAACTCATCCCGGTTGGCTGCGACAACCAGCGGGAAGTGAGAATTCTGGCCAAGGCTAAAGGCGATCAGGCACATGGTGGAAGGAGGGCCCCCCGGAGTTAATGAAGTTGACTCTTGCGCTGTGTATCATACCAGCCTTGATTTTCCCGGGTGCACGAAAAACTATGACCCAGATTTACGTAGTAGCATCGTATCTGGCCCTCGGAGCGCTGGCAGGAACCGTTGCGGGTCTGTTCGGTATTGGCGGCGGGCTGATTATCGTGCCAGTGCTGATGTTCAGTTTTGGTCTGCAGGGGATCAATCCGGAAATTATCCCCCATCTGGCGGTTGGCACTTCGCTGGCGACCATCATCTTCACCTCGCTCAGCTCCATTCGCTCCCATAACAAGCATGGTGCCGTACGCTGGGATCTGTTCCGGCCCATGACCGCGGGGATTGTGGCCGGCGCCCTGGTTGGGGCCTGGACCGCGTCCCTGATGAGCGGGCGCGCCCTGGAACTGGTGATCGGTATTTTCGTGCTCCTGGTGGGGCTGAAGATGTTTTTCCAGGTCGACCCCAAGCCGGGTCGTGATGTTCCCGGCATCGCTGGTCTGGGCGTTGCCGGCGGCGGTATCGGCTGGGCCTCTGCGATTTTCGGAATCGGGGGTGGAACCCTCACGGTTCCCTATCTGAGCTGGTGCAACGTGCGGATGCAACAGGCGGTGGGAACATCGGCTGCCTGCGGCCTGCCTATTGCCATTGCCGGTGCGCTGGGTAACATCTGGACAGGGTGGCACAATGTCGCGTTGCCGCAACTGAGTGCCGGCTTCATCTACCTGCCGGCCCTGATCGGTATTATCCTCACCAGCGTGTTATTTGCCCGGGTGGGCGCTAACCTGGCCCATCGGCTGAACGCCCGGGTTCTCAGGCGTACTTTCGCCATAATGCTCCTTCTGGTGGGGCTCCGTTTTCTCCTGAGCTGAGAGGTAATTGATGCTGCAGCATCCCCAGATAGACCCGGTGGCCATCGCCATCGGTCCCCTCAAGATCCACTGGTATGGCCTGACCTATCTGGTCGGCTTTCTCGCCGGCTGGTGGCTGGGCCGGTTGCGTACTCGCAAACCATGGTCTCCGATCAACGAAGAGCAGATGGGCGACCTGCTGTTTTATCTGGCGCTGGGGGTCATTCTCGGTGGCCGCGTAGGCTATGTGTTGTTTTACAATTTTGATGCTTTCCTGGCAGACCCTCTGTGGCTTCTGCGGGTATGGGAAGGCGGCATGTCCTTTCATGGTGGCCTGCTGGGTGTCATGCTTGCCATGTGGTGGTACGGTCGAAAAGTGGGCTGTGGTTTCTGGCGACTGGCTGATTTCGTTGCGCCGCTGGTTCCGGTGGGCCTGGGCGCTGGCCGGATCGGGAACTTCATCAACGGGGAGCTGTGGGGCAAACCCACGGATGTTGCCTGGGGCATGGTCTTCCGCACCGCGCCCGATTCCCTTGCCCGGCACCCCTCGCAGCTCTACCAGTTTGCCCTTGAAGGTGTGGCCCTGTTCGTGATCCTGTGGTTGTTCTCATCCCGCCAGCGTCCGACAATGGCGGTCTCCGGATTGTTCCTGATCTGTTACGGGGTATTCCGCTTCCTGGTTGAGTTTGTGCGCCAGCCCGATGCTCAGCTGGGCTACCTGGCCTTTGACTGGCTGACCATGGGGCAGGTACTTTCCTTCCCGATGATTATTGCGGGCGCAGCCCTGATGTTTATTGCCTATCGGAGACAAGCCTAATGAAAGCCTACCTCGACCTGATGCAAGACGTTGTCGATAACGGATTCAACAAGGGGGACCGCACCGGTGTCGGTACCCGGTCGGTCTTCGGTCGGCAGATCCGCTTCAACCTGCAGGACGGCTTTCCTCTGGTAACCACCAAGAAAGTCCACCTGCGCAGCATCATCTATGAGCTGCTCTGGTTTCTCCGCGGTTCCACCGACAACACCTGGCTGCGGGAGCGCAAGGTATCCATCTGGAACGAGTGGGCCCTGGAAAACGGCGATCTGGGCCCCATCTACGGCAAACAGTGGCGCAGCTGGCAGTGCCCGAACGGCGAGGTGGTCGACCAGATCAGCGAGGTTATCGAGCAGATCCGGACCAAGCCCAATTCCCGCCGCCTGATCGTCTCGGCCTGGAATCCGGCGGAACTCCCGGACGAATCCATCGGCCCCCAGGACAACGTCCGGCAAGGGCGCATGGCGTTGGCGCCCTGTCACTGCCTGTTCCAGTTCTACGTGGCTGACGGCAAACTCTCGTGCCAGCTTTACCAGCGCAGCGCAGACCTGTTCCTTTTATCGGAAGCCAACAAAAGTGCACAGTACGCCATGATTACGTAGCGAAAGAAAACTTTCCTGTATTTTATTTTCGACAGTTGCAATTTGCACAACTCGTAACTATAATATCTTTTAATAGGAGATATTTATGGATATACGTGTTGTTCAAAAATCACTTTTGACTGAAAGCCTAATCGAGAATGTGGAGGTTGGATCGCAATCAGTCTCCGGCGGTCTGGTTTTTGATGATCAAGAAAAGGTTGTTCAGTATGCGTCGGAGTGGCTAACAACTCTCACTGACTTACAAGTTATTGGATATAAGTCAGCTCAAACGTATGCCCGAAATATTTCATACTTCATTGAGTTTCTGAGCCTCAGGGCAGAAAACGAAGGTTTGACTACTGATGAGATGCTTCTTCGAGTTACTTTGAGTGTGCTTGAAGACTGGATTATTCACCTGCTAGAGAGCGAATGTCTTGATCGATCAACAGTGCGAAACCGAGAGGGCTCTCTTCGTTCTTTTTATGACTTTCTTAGCAGTGGTGACTATAGAGATGCCGTTCTCGAAGCAAGCCCATTCCCTAAAAAGTTTATAAGCGCTAAACCTCACCAGAAGCAAGTTGTAAGTGCAAGCTTGAGTGATCTTGTGGCTGTGATGAACCAGTCTCCGTACGAGCGAGAGCGCTTACTCTTCCAGTTTATGTATGACTCTGGCGTCAGAATAAGTGAAGTCCAGCGCGTCACTTACCGCGATATTCAAGAAGCTATTAATTTTAGTGATTCGGAGTTTGTCTCTTCCAAGAATATTGATGTGCCGGTACAGCCAGGCTACGCCCCAATTCTAATTCGCGGATCAAAAGGGCGCGGCAATTCAATTAAGGAGCGATTCGCGGTCATTACAACTCCAACATTGAAACGGATCGCTTCGTATCACGCTTCACCACTTTATAGGCGCTATCAAGCGAGATTCCAAAATCGAAACGATTGCCCAGCCTTCCTGAACTCAGAAGGTAATGTTTACAATGAAAGTACGCTAAGCAAGATGATTGAGCGGCGGTCAAACGCAGCGATCAAAAAGAACCTTGTCTCCAAAAAGATTCACGCACACTTGTTTAGACACGGGTCAGCCTATCTAACGTTGAAAGACCCCAACCTGGGAGAAGATGCTCTAGAGCGCTTAGTGAATGTTCAAAAAACACTAGGCCACGCATTTATATCAACGTCCGAGCGTTACACCAGCATTCCACACGACATCTACGACTCAATGGCGGACTCAAGCTCTGGTAGGCTTAGATCGAAAATAGAAAAAATGCAGGAGGTTGTTGAGAGAACCAAGCTTCGGATTAAGTTAGGAGACGATAAGTAATGCCAAGAATGAAGTCTATCGATTATCTAGACAAGGTCCGGAGATGGCTCGACGACGCCTCACAAAATCGCGAGATGCTCTACAATCTAAAGCTGACCGATAAATATACGGATGCTCCCATTATCAGTGTGGAGAAGTTCCTAAAAATGCTTGGGCTGCCCCCCTCCGGTCGATCCATTCTTCGGGAGCACTGCAAGGTCGAGTTAGAGCAGATGACCGAGCTGATGCGGTCGGAAGGGCTGATTAAACCGAACATCTCAGCAAACAACCTTAACTTGATCAATAGCTTAAAGGATCTTCTCCAGCGGATAGAAGCCGATCCAACCCTGCTTGAACGAGTTCAAATTTACAGGAATTCAGTCCAAGCTAGCCGACTCATCCATGCATTTCCAGAACATGAACTTAGTTTATCCATCGCCTACCCAAGGGGCAAAGAAGCTGCCGACTATTTCAAGAATGTTTTTGCGGTTAGGGTGATGGAGCTTCTCAAAGAGTCAGGTACCTACGTACATACGGACTACAAGCCTGCTGCTGAACCTGAGCCTTTTGATCGTCTTGAAACTTTCATAGCGAAGTTCATGGAGGCCAGAGATTGTTCGAACGTGTCATCGTTGTCTGGATTCGAAGGCCTCTTAAAAGAGCCCTTCGATGTGGTCTACTATTTGTGTGCGTTGGGATCGCGGACGGTATCTGAAGCGTCTTCGATTGGCAATTTCAGTGCGACATATCAACACTTAAAGGCGTTTTTTAGTTCACAAGGTTTTATTGGGACTGAGTCAGTCCACATAGCGCTAGATGAGTATGTTTCGCTAAAGTTTCGTGCCTACTTGGAAGACTATGTGGCTACCGGTGAACTCTCGCCCAGCTACGCATCAACGATGTTGTCGTGCTTCCAACTGTCATTAGACAGGCTCTCTGAACTCGATGGTGGACGTGATTTCAGTTACATCAAAGCGTCTGGGTTCGATCCGCGAGGACGAACAACCGATACTTACAGACCCTACCCTAAAGCACATCGCGACATTATCGCAGAAGTTCTCAACAAGGAAATTCTACGCGTATGGGATCGTCACTCAACTCCTTATGTGAAGACTACAACGGGCTGCACTTTCGTCAAAGAAATAGCGGGCGGTGTACGCATAGATGGTGAGCTGTGTAATGAGCAAAATCTGCGTTGGTTTTTCGATCAAAAGCTTGGAGCTGAACGGTTCACGTTCAACGATTTATCAAGCGTCAAAGGAGTTGCTAATGATGCTCTGTTCTACAAGGCGCTCCAAAAGTACCGACAACGGAATTCGGGAGCGCATTCTCGCCTAGAGGATCTCTATGAAGCTTGGGGAGTGCCGAGGGATGTCTATCGTGAAGAATTGTTCCCGTTTTATATGAGGCTGCTACAAGTAACCGGAATGAATCCGATATCCGCTCTGGATCTCGATATTGATGCTTTTGAGTCTGAGCACCCTGCCACGTTAAGGCCATGCCTTCGCTATTGGAAAGCCCGTAGTACGGGAGCAAAAGATCTGCACCTGGACATCTTCAACTCCGAAATTACTTGGCTGTCAAAGTCCCAAGCGAGGGAGGTTTCGGACATCGTTGATAAGGTAAAAGCTCTTACTGAAAGCGTCCGATCTCGGCTTCCAGATGATCATAAATTCAAGAATTTACTTTTCATTGCTGCCGGGAAACCGCCAAAAGGATATGGCAAGGTGAAGCGGTTGTATGAGAGCGGTTACGAAAGAATCAGGGCGCATTTTGAAAATCGATATCGTGATGAGTTGATCGATGTTGATACCGGCGAAGTGATCACGTTGGTCGGTACTCGTTTTAGGTCCTCGATCGTCAGCGCAATGATTGAGGCCGGGGTTTCAATACGTGAAATTCAGCTGATGCTGGGGCATGGATCCATCACGACGACGCTGGCCTACTTGGATAGAATGGATTTCAATCAACAGGCCCGAGCGAAGATCCAGGAGAAGCTCCAAAGCATCTATGACAATGCCTGGGTGCCTAAAGAGCCAGAGAGTGTTCCTCGCGAAGAAAATTATCGGGGCGAGATTATTTTCAAAACACCCCTAGGAGGCTGCGCGAATATCTTTAACCCGCCGGATTTCATCAAGAATTCCAAGAGCTACGACGGTGGCGCTTGCTCGAATTTCAATAAGTGCTTGAGTTGCGAAAACGTGATTATCACTCGCGCCCATCTACCCGATCTTTTTGCCCTGCTCAGGGACTATCAGACAGCGTGGCAGCACGGAACGGTTGCTGCCACCCCGTATGGCACTGTGATTCGAGAAAACATCGTAATTCTTGAGTCAATTCTTGGAGACGAGTCTGAATTCGATAAGAGCGAACTTGAAGAGGCGCAGCGACTTGCTCGATACATTGATTCAACTGTGAAGATTGATGGAGTTGGAGTATGAGGGTGGAAGCGGTTCTGGACAGCATCAAGAAGTATAAGCAGTTATCTACAACGCTTGTCCGGTTGTATTTGGACGAGCATTTAGACAACCTGAAAGCTGATGCGGCAGCGCTAAGTATCCTTCGCGAAATCATGAGCTTGAGAGTTTCAAGTGCGTCCCTATTTGGAGACAGTACTTGGTATTTTCCCGAAGCTAGAGAAAAAGCAGCAAAGACGCTGGCATCAACACGCTTTACGATTGATTTTGACAGCTATGAAAGCATTCCACAGCCAATAATCTTTCAAGTTAAGCTTGTGATCCTTATGGCGATGCTGCTCCCTCAGTCTGAGTTTTTTATAGGGAAGACTAAGTCGAACAAACCCCTGAAAGTACAAACAATCATACCGACTTTCAGGTCGTGGCTCTCATACATGGATCATGTGTTTTCATGCATGATCCATGAATTCACCAGCGATGTCGTTAACGATAATTTCCAATCGTTGGAAGCACTGAAAAGGTCTCATTTTGTTGAGTTCTCTGAAGGGTTCCAGACGTCTACCGACGTAGCGAAGCGGATTGAAAGAGTGACCTCTTTCTTCCAATCAAAGCGAGTGCATGAGCTACTGTTCTCCAAGCATTTGTCATTCCCAAAGCTGAGTCAGACGAAAGCTATCGTGACGGATTCTATTAAAGATGATCGCGAGAAGGTTCTATCTGATCTTGTGTTTGAGAAAGCATCAGCAATCTCTGGGTACATTATTGCCGATTTTCTCAGCAAACTCGGTGTCGAGGTTGGTGATAAAAAATCGACCGACCTTATGCACGATTTCCCGTTTGATATAGGGTCCGTAAGGCTCGTGGACATTGATTGGGCAATCTTGGATACCTACACGGCAATGAGACTATCGAAGAAGCACTACTCGTTTGACGCGACTTTATATCATATAGATCCCTCTAATTTGCTGACTAAGAATCATAAGGATTATCACTACGCAGACGCCCTGCGTGAGTATTTTTCTGAGAGTAGCGCCAATATTGAGACGATTGGAGAGCTGCATAGTTACCTAAACCTAGTTTACAGATCTGCGGCCTATATGATTGGCCAATACACTGGCATGCGGCCCTCTGAGCTTATAGAGGTGCGCTTGGACACGAACATGGAAGAATCCTTTGGTGTCCCTTGTATTGTCTCAACCGTGCGTAAGCATCAAGGTTCGGAGCGAGCACTTTTTGACGATAAATGGGTATGTATTCCGGCAATGGTGGACGCTTTGAATGCAGCTCGAATTATCTCACGTACTAGAGCAAACCCTTACCTCTTCTCGAAAGCGGAGACTGTACCCTTTGGTGAGGAGCCATCTCACCTCTCGCAAACCGGCATTAAGCATATCCTCCAAGAATATTTTAAACAGATCGTGCCCGACGAATATGATGCTGATTCGCTATATCCATATGTCCTGAGGCATACGCTTGCCTACCAACTTTTCAGAGCAGATCTGGGATTGCCATTCATTAGTCACCAACTGAAGCATTTTGGAAATCTTGTCGGCGCGTTTAGCGCGGCGTCGAACAAAGGGTTTTCAGAAGTCACTCTTGGTTATGGCGAGATCGGCGAAAAGCTCAGCGGCACGAGCAATACACGGAAGAGTCTTCGGCACAAAGCTGAAATTGACGCGGTTAAGGCAAGCTATGACCCCGACGCAAAGTATGCGGGAGAAAATGCAGAGAAACATTCGCAGAGAATGACCAAAATCTTTAGAGGTTATCAAGCTGCGGGTCATTCAAAAGAGGAGGTTTTCGAGGCAATGGCTATACAAGGAATGGCGATAACCAATGTTGGAACTGGGATGTGCTATGGCGGTAAGCAAGAGGATTTTGATGAATCCTTGCCGTGTATCGGTGGACTCAGGTGCAACCCAGTGCGCTGCAAAAACGCAGTGGTAACCCAGTCTCACATCCCGAAGTGGCGGGAAGTTTATACTGAAAATTTGAAGATCGTTGAACTCGGAGAGGGTGGCGCGGCATACAATCAAGCGTTGGAAGCGGTCAACGAGGCAAGAATGGTTTTGCGGTCGCTAGGGGCACTGTAAATGGCGGCGCAATCATTTGACGAAAAGAACGAACAGGACTTTGAAGATGTAACTGAACGCATCAATGAAGCACTGCTCAAAATGGCCTCCGATTCCGCCATTAAGACGACTGTTAGCAGCTTGGCGGAATTAGCGGGCGTGCACCGGAATACGATCCGCAATCGTGAATGGCCATTATCGAGAATACGGGAAATAAAGGCCCATAGAAAATTTGAAGCAGAAGAAAGGAAAAAGGGAGATTTCTCTTCTCCGAAACCAATAGATGTCCTCACTGACAGGCTTGAGAAGGCTCAGTTGGAAACTATGTATTGGTTCAAAAAACATAACGAAGTCATGAAGCTATATGAAGCCTCCAATGAAAGCATTAAATATCTCGCTAAAACCAGGGATGAATACAAGCGTCAAGTCGAAGCTTTGAAGAAAGACTTTGATGATTTGAAAGCTGAATACGAGCGAGTATGTGACCTGCTAAATACGGTGAGAGACAAATGAGACAATATTTAGATTTATGTCAGCGGATTATCGATGAAGGTGAATGGGTCAAGAATGAGCGCACTGGCAAGCGCTGCCTAACCGTTATTAACGCTGACATGGAATATGATGTCGGTGGCAATAAGTTCCCCTTGATTACGACTCGAAAAAGCTTTTGGAAGGGGGCCATCGCTGAGCTGCTTGGTTACTTGAGGGGCTACGACAGTGCTGCGCAGTTCCGAGCTATCGGTTGTAATACCTGGAACGCTAACGCAAACCAAAATGAAGCTTGGCTAAACAATCCAGCCCGAAAGGGCGAGGACGACATGGGGCGAGTGTACGGTGTCCAGGGTCGGAGCTGGATGACGCCTGATGGCAGGCACATTGACCAGCTGCAAAAAGTTGTCGATGACCTGTCCAAAGGGATCGATGACCGGGGAGAAATTGTTACGTTTTATAACCCTGGCGAGTTTCATCTCGGATGCTTGCGTCCCTGTATGCACACTCACAACTTTTCTCTTCTGGGAGATACCTTGTACCTAACGAGCACCCAGCGCTCTTGCGATGTGCCTCTGGGGCTTAACTTCAATCAGGTTCAGGTTTTCTGCCTATTAGCGCTCGTTGCCCAAATTACTGGCCACAAGCCGGGCAAGGCATTTCACAAGATCGTAAATGCGCACATTTATGAAGATCAGTTGGAGTTGATGCGTGATGTTCAGCTCAAGCGCGATCCCTACCCATCACCCCAGTTTCACATCAACCCAGACATCAAGACACTGAGAGATATCGAAACGTGGGTAACTGTGGATGATTTTGAGGTGACAGGCTACGAGCACCACGATCCCATCAAATACCCGTTCTCAGTTTAAAATTCTCTTGCTACGCACATGACTCAGATTGGCTGCTGAAATTTCACAAGAAGACTTCAAAGAAGGGCTCAAGGGACTGCATTATGGCGGCACAGATAACTCTGGAGCAGTTCGATAGAGATCATCCCCATCCGGGTAAAGCGGGGAAACAAAGCCTCTTTCATTTCCGTCGCGTTCTTGATGTCGAAGATTGGTTGCTGGAGCACCTATTTGTCGATGGAAAGCTTTATCACTCAGCACCAAGCAAACTTAACGATCCATTTGAGTGCAAGCCTCATTACAGGAAGCCTGATACCGAAGAAGAGTGGAAAGCGTTGCTTGTTCATATCTTTAAGGTGTTCCGGGAAAACGGCATGCGAGAGGAAGAAGCACGACGTAAGGTTGCGGAGAATCTTATTCATCCCGAAATCCTCTATCAGAGGCTTCATCAAAGCGGGATAGAAACGTTTGCCGAATTACGTATGTGCAGCTTTACCACGTCTAACGAGAATCTTTTGATGTGGTCTCATTATGGTGCTTCGCACACTGGAATTTGTGTCGAATTTGATGCATCAATCTGAAAATCATGTAGCCAGCCTCCCATAGTCCGTCATCCGGAGTAGGCTGGTAGTTGGCAAACTCACTGCCACTACAGGAGGCTGACATGACCCTATTCTGCGCCATCGACCTGCACTCCAACAAT
>Ga0208300_100315_pt1 | contig 40901 bp, 48 predicted proteins | sample 23_taG_FD_184096 | JGI IMG/M metagenome (GOLD analysis project Ga0208300, IMG submission 184096) | Marine viral communities from Cariaco Basin, Caribbean Sea - 23_WHOI_OMZ (SPAdes) (version 2) | ecosystem: Environmental > Aquatic > Marine > Oceanic | place: Caribbean Sea: Cariaco Basin...
TATTGATAACTTAAAAAGAGACATTTCTAAAGAAGTGTTATCTTATAAAACCGTTAACGGTAAAAACAATACTACATATGAAGTGCCTAATGAATATACAAATAAAGGTAAAAATTTAAAGAAACAATTAGGCAAGATTATAGAAAGTAGAAATCGTTATTTTGATGACCAATTTCATAAGATTTCAACAAAAGTATTACAATACTTAAAAAAACATAAAGTAACGGAATTTCTTATATCTAAAAATTTAAGTTTTGTTAAATCAAACGGAAAAATAAAACAACATAGTAGTTTTAGTCAAAAATTTTACCAAATACCGTTTGGTAAATTATTAAATATGATTGAAGAAAAATCAGGAAAGTATGCGATTAATGTAGTTAGCATAGATGAAGCATACACAAGTAAATCAAGTTGTATAAGTGATAATGTAAAAGAAGTACAAGATAAAAAAATATTACCTAATGAACTAAATGGAGTTCGTGGTAAAAAAGGAAGTAAATTAACAAGAGGATTGTTTAGAGATAATATATTGGAAAAAGCATTTAATAGTGATATAAATGGTGCAGCTAACCATATTAAAGTAGGTTATCCAGAAGTTAGCTTTAACTATTTAAAAAAGTATTACAAAAAATTATGCAATCCAATAAAAATAAAGAGTGCCAACGAGTTCGATTGCTTATTAGCATAGAATAGTTGTAGTGATTTTCCCGACAGATAATTTTGTGAGGGAGTACGCTTTGGAAGTAGATGATCAGATTTTATTATCTATTGAAGAGCGGCTGATACTGTTTATGTTATGGAAGAAAAACATAAACAACGTTTAATGGCTTATTTCCCTGATAGTGTTAAATTTAAAGAAATTATTGTTCTTAATATTCCTGATAATTATAAATATATGGATAAAAAACTTATTAATATTTTAAAAGAAAAGATTGTTTTTTCATAATTATTTATTGAATTACAAATTTAATATTGTTATAATAAGATAATGTTTTATAGAAGAGAAATTTTATGTCTATTATAGAAAATTATGAAAATAAATTAAAAGAAATTGAAAACTTTGAAGAAAGAGATTTATTGCAAAATTATTGTTTTTCTAAACTAAAAGAAATTTTAGGAGATGATATTTCATTACCTGAAACTTTTCAATCTTATTTTAAAATTTCTATATCAACAAATAATTTGTCTATCAGATTCAGTGATCGTGAATTTAATTTCTATTCCAATGTTGAAGTAAAAATTAACAAAAAGAATAAAGATTTGGAATATTCCATTAAAGAATATTCTATCAATAATATTGATTCTCAAAATATAAATATTTTATATTCTTATAATAAATTAATAGCTAAATTTCTTGATAATATGCAATATGACTTTTTTATTGATTTATTCAATAAACAAACTTCATTGAAAAAAGAACAAAAAAAACTGAATAGTGAATTATCTACTTTAGAAGATCAGTTTTTTTATGAAAAATATAAAAAAGAAATTCAAAATATCAATGTTGTCTTAAAGCCTTTATCTAAAGAAGAGCTACAAGAATTCTTTACAGAAGCAAAGAAAGGTAATCAATTTAATTTGGTTACAAAAAATATAGAAAAAGACAATATTAGTTTTAATAATACTATTTTTTCTTTTGAATATAATACCTTTACCATTGATTATAAAAAAGTTAAAAAAGACGTTTTTATGGAACACTTAAAAAAAGCATTTAGTTTTGAAAGTGAAGTGATTAATACAACCAAATTTCTTTATGATAAACTCAAATTAGAACGAAATAAAAATAAAAACAAAAATCTTTTTGGTAGTTCTTTTGATATTAATTATATTCATGATAAAATTCTTCCATTAATAATAAAAGAAAAATCAGATATATTTTAAATATGAAAGTAAAGTATAAGAGCATTCAAAATATAATTAGACTTCAAGAGAAAATTGAAGATCTTGATAAAGATATTAATATTCATTATAAAAATGTTTATGTTGTAAGCAATGAAAAATATATGCTTGAATTCTTTTTTTTAATCTTTACTTTTTTAGGTATATTCTTTGATGTGGGAATTTTATTAATTAGTTTAATTATGCTTCCTTTTTATTTACATTATTTAATAGTAAAAAAATATGCTTTTTTAAACAAATTTAAATTAAAAGTTCAATCCAAAAATAAATTAAATTCTGGAAGTTATTCTAAAATTATATGGCTTATTTTTCAAAAATATGGTTTTATTGATAATGATATGATTCGCCATATTAACGAATTTGAACAAACTTTAAATAACTTTGAAAAAAGAAATATAAAACACTTTTTTAAATATAAAAATAATACTGTTTATCTAAATAACATAAATAATATATTTTATAATGTTGCCGTTGATTATATCTCTAATACGCCCACTGACGAATTAATTGAAAATAAAAGTGAAGTATACTCTTTTATTGATAAAATAGGATTAGATACATTACAGGATGAAGTAATTACTCTTTTTAATAATAAAATAAAAGAACACTTCCATGAAGATGATAAAAAAATAAATCGACTTAAATTAAAATTTGAGGAATCAAGATTAAATGAAGATCTCATTAAAAGAAAAAAATCTCAAAATAAAATTATAAAAAATATTTAATTATTTTATTAATTTCACTTCATATGATTTATTTTTATTTTGTAAACTTATTTTTTTATTGAATTCTTTCTTTGCAGAACCTACAAATCTATCTTCTTTACCATTATTATTTGATTCTAAATAAATAACAAAATGATCATTTCTTAAATCTAACTCAATATTTAATATTTTATTTATTTCTGAAAAATTTTTATAATTAAAACTTGCTTTTGAGGTATATATTTTTTCTTTCTTTAAATCGCACATTTCTACATCAAAGAATGAATCTTCTTTTTTATTTTCTTTTATCGTTATCTCTGCCATAATCTTTTCACATGGTGCGGCTTGTAAACCAAAAGATAATAAACATGATAAAATCAAAAATCCTACTTTATTCATAATATAATTCCTTTTTTAACTATACAATAATATATATCATTTTATTATTTTTTTGCAAATTTGTGATATAATTATATTAAGAACTATATTAAAAGGAAAAACAATGAGCAAAATAGTCTGGATTGATTTAGAAACTGGTGGTTTAAATGATGAAGTTGTTAAGCTTGAAGATCCTATTATACTACCTAATGGCAGAAAAATAGAGCATGTTTCTGGCTCTCAGTATTATCCTATATTGGAAATAGGAATTGTTATAACTGATAATGATTTAAATATTTTGGATACCTATCAAGCTGAAATAAAAAACAATAAAAGAGTGTTAGATAAAATGGACGCTTGGTGTATGGATCAACATAATAAAACAGGTTTAATACAGAAATCATTAAAATCAGAAAAAACAATAGAACAAGTAACAAAGGAAGCAGTAGATTTTTTAAATAAACATGATCTACCTAAAAGAGTACCTATGGCTGGTAGTAGTATTCATTTTGATCATGAATTCATTAGACAACAAATGCCAGAACTAAATAGCAAATTTAGTCATCAACATATCGATGTGTCTTCATTATATAAATTATATGAAACCAAATATCCAGAAGTAACAAAAACAATAACTGAAATGAGAAAACAAACAACGCATTTAGTTATTGATGATATAAAAGATTCTATTAAAATAGCTAAAATGTATTCGGATTTAATGCCTAAGTACACAGTTGAAGATTTATTACAGAATAAAATGAATAATAAAAGAAAGCCTAATTAAGCTTTCTTTTTATTTTTTAAAATAATTTCTTATTATTTTTTCAATGACCTTATTTCTAATTTTATTTTCATCTACTACTAATTTATGTGTATTTTTTAAGTAATATTCGTGTAGTAATATTGCAGTGGTTAACGATCTAGATCTTCCGAATTCGCATTGAAAAATAATATCTTTTTCTCTATAATCTCTTTCATTTAAAAAATTAATGATATTTATTAAATCATTTTTTGAAAAAATATTTCCATAAGATTTTAAATTATGTTTAAAAAATTGAAATTTTGATAATTCTTGAATATCATCTCTTGGAAGAGTTAATATATTATTTTTATTTTTTAATATTGTAAGATTAGTTTCAAATGCCACTTTTTGTTTTTCAATAATGTTATAATCTGAAGAATTATGAAAAGAAATAACTAACTTATTATTTAAATTAACTTCTTCCGATAATATTTGACCTTGGCTTAATACTTTTATTTCTTTCATTATATACTCTTTAATACCTTATTGTTTTTTTTATATTGAATATTTTTTTTAACTTTTTCTATTTCTTTATTTATAATAATATTATCATATTTTAATTTTAATTCTTCTATTTTTTTTAAAATAGTCAATTCAATAGCACTATTTTCTATTTTTTCAGCTAAATATACTAAATCATTTTTATATTTAAGAAAATCTTCTTTATTTATATTTTTTAATTCTTCATTAATCTTTCTTTCTATTAATTCATTCTTATCTATTTTAAATTCGTTTATATCTGAATTAAATTCACTTTTAAAATAATTTATAAAATTTGATATTGGTAAATCGAGAATTTCTTGTTCAAAAATACGACCTTCTATTTCTTTTATAGATATTTCAGGTGATAATACCGTACAATTTTCAAGTATTAATTTAGCATTATTTGATAATGATTTATATAAGTTATTATATTTTATTAATTCTGTTTTTTTTATATAATATTCATTTTTAAATATTTTATTATTTGAATTATGTTTATCACCTAATATTTTCTTTTTCCATATTGAATTTATAAATTCAAAAATATAAATTTTTATAAAACCTAAAAGAAATCCTGTAAGTAAAAACAATACTGAAAAACCAGCAATGTTTTCAGACATATTATTTAAATCAAAATAAAAATATGCAAAAATTGAATTAGCCATAAAAGCTAAAAAAACACCAAACAAAAATCCAGAATTTTCTACTTTATTATAAAACCCTAAACTTTTATCTTTATCTAATATTTTTTTTATGGATTGCGCTTCATTTTTAATTCTTTCTATTAACATAGTTATATACTCTTTAATACCTTATTGTTTTTTTCTAATTTTGATTCTAAAGGTTTACCATTAATTTTATTTAATTTATTTGCAATTTCAATATTAATTGTTTCTTCATCATATTGTTTTTTTATTTCTTCAAATTTATTAATAATATTTAATTGTTTAGTTTTATCTTTTAATGTTAATGTTATTTCTATTAAACTATCTTTAAACTCATTAAATGTTGTATAATCTAAATACTCTAATATTTCTAATATTTTTTTATTGATAACTTCGTCTCTATTAATTTTTAATTTTTTACTATCTGATTCAAATCCATTCTTATAATAATAAATAAAATCTTCTATAAGCATTTCTTCTACTTTTTTTACTAAATAATAACTCTCTATTTCTTCTATTGTTACTTCTTTTTTTCTTAAAGAAGAAAAAACATTTTTTTCTATTTTTGATAATTTATCATAGGAATTTTTAAAATCTAAAAATTTACTTCTTGTTGTTATATAATCTAAACTTAAAAATTTACTATTTCCTTCTTCATCTTTTTTTATTATTTTTCCTTTTATAATATAATTTATTGAAAGTAATAAAAATGCCAATAATATTCCAAAACCAAACAAACCTATAAGAAAACACATAGCACCATACAATATTTTTATTATAACATCGTTAGTTCTCATGTTTGAAATAATAGTTATAGCTGTTATTAGTGATAATACAGGGGTGGTGGATATAACTATTTTTTCTATATAATTATAAAATTTAAGATTATTATCTTTTTCAATTAATTCTTTAATTAATATTGAATTATTTTTTATTTTTTCTGCTAACATAATTATAGACTCTTTAATACTTTATTATTTTTTTCTTTTTTGGGAATAACTTTATCTTTTATTAAATTGATTTTATTATTTAATAAATCTTCATCATATTTTTCTTTCAATTCTTCAATCAATTCAAATAAATCTAATTGATTTTTTTTCGATTTTAATGTTTCTATTATACAAACAATGTCTTCTTTATACTTATTAAAATTAACTTCGTTTATTTTTTCTAAAATATCTTTTATTTTATTATATATCAATTCTTCTTGTTTTACTTCTAATTGCTGTACGTCCTCTTTGTATTTTTTATTAAAATAACTAATAAATAAAGGTAATTTCATTAACATTACTCTTCTTTTAAAAATTAAATTTTCTATTTCTTTTAAGCTTTTACTTCTTGAACTTCTATAATTTAAATACCATATTGAATCTTCACCTTCTTTTGATAAATTATTATATAAGTTATACACTTCTTCCTTTTTTTCTTTTCTTATTAAATAGGTACTTGATAAAAACAAAGATCCTGAATTTTCAGGATAATTTTTATTTTTTATATTATTATATGTTTTCATTAAAAAAGAACTAGTAAAAAAAGATGAGGCAGCTAATAATAAACCACCAAATAAAGAAAATATTAATCTATGATCAAAATTTAATTCAGTAAAAAAACAAATACTTATTATAAATAACACCAAATTAAATATACTTATCATGATTGCCAAACCTTCAATATCATTAAAAATACTTATATTTTTTTCTTTATCGAATATTTCTTTTATTATTTTTGCGTCTTTTTTTATAATTTCTATCATTTTTAATCCTATATACTCTTTAAAACTTTATTGTTTTTTTCTTGGGATGATTTTGTTACTTTATTTTTAATTGAATTAATTTTATTTTCAATACCTTCTTCATCGTATCTTTCTTTTAATTCTTCTATTTTTTCAAAAATATTTAATTCTTTAATTTTGTCATTAAACTCTACTTTATTTATTACCTCTATTAAGTCCTCTTTTATATTATTAAATTCTTTATAATCTATTTCTTGTAATATATTTAAAATTTTATTACCGATAACATAATCTTTATTAATTTCTAAATCGGCAATATCTAATTTTAGTTCTTTTTTTCCGTAATTAATGAACTCTCTAAGAGACATATTATTTATTTCTTCTTCAAAACAAAAAGCATTTATAAACTCTATTTTTATTTCTTTTTTATTTTTGAATCTTCTATAAAATAATTTTTCATTTTTTGATAATGATTTATAAGAATTATATACTTTTAAAAATCTACTTCTTTTTACTATAATATCTTCTTTAAAAAAGTTGTGTTCTCCATAATCCTTCATTGAGATTTTCATGAATTTTATGAAAAAATTTATACAAAATAATAAAATAAATATAATTATTGTAACACCCAAAAAGCATAATATATTCAATAATAAAAAATTAATAAAAGATATTTCTTTTGTTTTTATAAATAAAGACACTATACTTAATAATAAAGTTATAAAAAAAGAGGAAGAAAGCCCTAAATAACCTATATAATTATGTCTTTTCAAACCATTATTCTCTTCTATTAATTCTTTTATTATTATAGATTTACTTTTTATTTTTTCTAATAACATAATTATATACTCTTTAATACTTTATTCGTTTTTTCTTGGGTTGATTTCGTTACTTTATTTTTGATTGAATTAATTTCATTTACAATAGTTTCTTCATCATATTTTTCTTTTAATTCTTCTATTTTTTTAAAAATAACCAACTGATCTTTTTTTGAACTTAATGTTTCTGTAATTTTTATTATTTCATCTTTATATAAATTAAATTCTGATTCTGTTATATCGTTTAAGATATTATTTATTTTTGAAATTATAAAACCTTCTTCTGAAATATTTAGTTCTTTTATATCTTGTGTAAAAGAAGTATTCCAGTAATTTATAAACACATCTTTCTTCATGTCTAATATTTGAAAATGTAAACATTTTTTTTCTATTTCTTCTACATTATTTCTTTGTTTTTCATCTTGATTTATACAATATATATTTTTTTTGCCTTCTTCTGATAGTAAGTCATATAATTTTTTTACTTTTTCTACTTTTTTTCCACGTACAATATATTTAAAACTTAAGACTTTAGAACCTATAATATTTTTCTTTATATATTTTCTTTTTATTAAGCTATTAATGATTGAAAAAGAAATTGAATTTAAAAAAGAGAATACTGCTATCTGGAACATAAAACCTATAGAAACTAAAAACACTATATCTTTTTCTCTTAAAAAATCATTAAAAATTAAAAAAATTAAAGTAGTAGATATAATAGGAAATAATAATGAATTAATAAGTACTAAATTCTCAATTTTATTATAAGATTTTAAATTATTTTCTATTTCAAATATTTCATTTAATATTTTTGCATCTTTTTTTATTTGTTTACTTAACATTATGATTTCCTATATACTTCTAATATTTGATTTTTTTATTTCAATTTTATTGTCATTTTTATTTAACAATTTATCTTTTATATTACCTATTTTTTCATTAATAACTTCTGAATCATATTGGTCTTTTAATTTTTCCATAATTTCAAATAACTCTAATTTTTTATCTATTAAATCTATCAAATCTATTGTATATATTAAATCCTCTTTTATATTATTAAATTCATTAATACTTTTTATACTTTCTAAACATTTTTTTGTTTTTTTATATATTAAGTTTTGTATATAATCCTCTTCAAATACTAGTTCTTTATTTTCATTTTTTAAATAATTAATAAAAAATTGATAATTTTTGGATTCTATATATAATTTAGAAAGATCTTTTTCTACTTCATCCAAACTTGATTCTTCTCTATATTTTTTTCCATAAAAAAAGTAATCTTTTGAATAAACTTTTAATTCTTGATATTTATTATAAAAATACAACCTTTTTTCTTGGTTAATTAAATATTCACTTGATAAGTGCTTTATATTTGAACTTACTGTATTTTTTTTATTTATTTTTTTTATTCTTAAACGCAAAATACTATTAATAAATAAACTACTCATAACTGAAATAAATAATAATATACCACGATCACCAACCCCTTGCATAAATATATCTAATAAAAGAAAAATTATAAAAGCTAATCCGAAAAAACCTCTTGCAAATAAAACATCTATATTATTTATGCTATTTATTTTTTCTTTATCTTTTCTAACTAATGCTTCAACTTTTTTAGCTTCTTCTTTTATTTCATTTTTAATATTTATTGACATTTTATCTACCTATATACTTTGTAATACTTTAATATTTTTATTTTTTCTTTGTTTTTTATTTAATTCATTTTTAATACTTTCAATTTCAGAGGAAATTATTTTTTCATCGTATTTTTCTCTTAATTCTTTCATTTTTTTGAATAGTTTTAGTTGTGGAGATTTATCAGTTATTAATTCAATAATAGCCATTAAATCTTGTTGATAAGTATTAAATTCTTTTTCTTTAATGCAATCTAATAGGTTTGTTAATTTCTTTTTAATAAGTTCATTTTTAGAAAAGTTAAATTGATGCAATGAAAAATCATTTTCTATTTCATTGTTAATATAATACATGAAGTCTTTTATATTTAATGATATTACTTTTAAAAAGTAAAGCTCACTTAATATATCATTATAATCAAGATTTGTTTTATCTCTATTATTTTCTATTACTTTTCGTGCAGGAAATGAGAGCAAATATAACTCTTCTTTTATTTTTTTTCTTTTTTTATTACTTACAAAGAATTCAATAGATAATAAGTTTAAACCATAATTGTTTTGTATATTTTTTTTACATATTTTTTTATTAATTAGATGTAACAATGAAATTGGAAAAAAACTTAATATAAGTGAGATTGCTATAAAAACAATACTGAAAAGTAGTTGTCTTTCGGTATTTGAAATTATAAAAATAAAAAACAGAGAAAATATAACTGTAGTAAAAAAAACAAGATATGTTTCATATCTATTTTGAATTTTTATTTTATCTTTATTTTTTAATTCTAATATTTTTTCTATTTCTTTTTTTGTATTCTCTAACATAAAATTTTCCTGAATTTACGCGATTATACAATATTCAATTTTTTATGTCAATTATTTTTGTTTTTATGTTAAAATATAAATATTAAAAAGGAATTTAATTTTTGGAAATAAGAAAAAAAATATTTCATAAAAAATTTTGGAAATAATAATATAATTTTTACTTGACTACATTGATTTAAAAATATATAATACTTCAGTTTTAAATTAATGGAGAAAATGTCATGAAAAATAAGAATACACTTACACTTGAATTATTCAATGTTGTTGAAAAAGGACAATCGCAAGAACCTGTCTTTATTGACTCTCATGGCGTTTTCGTTGACTCTACCGCTGTCTATGCGATTAAAGATATCAAAAAACATCTTAAAAATCTAAAATTATCTGGTAATGATTTAAATAAGACTTTCCATAAGTCTTGGAAAACTGTTGTTAACTCTACTCGTTTAGAGCTTGCTATACAACAAATTATGCATTACTTATCTACTTATGGTTCTAATTTTGAATCTGAAATGTATATTCCAGATGAAGTTTTAAAAGTTCCAAAAACAAAACTTAAAGTTTCTGTAATTAAATCTTTGACAAAAGAAGAATTAATTGAAAAATCTCTTGATGTATTACGTTCTGGTATTGCATTGAAAGAAGAAACACTTAATGATCTATTTGAACTATTAGGTGTATTAGGTTATAAATTTTCAGGTGATGAAAATATTAAAAATAAAGAAGCAAACTTATTGATTGCTATCCGTTACAGAGTTTATCCTGAATCTGTTGAAGAGTTTGTTCGTTATTTAGTATATCGTGCAACACAATCTTCAAGCTTAGTTAAAAACAAAGAACTATTTGATTCTATTAAAGAGTCAAATACTGATATTTCATTAGATCTTGAATCTTATGATATGAAAAAAGTGGCGCAAGTTTTTAATCGCTTTAAACCTATTTTCTTGTCATTTAAACAAGCTCATAAAAATAATAAAAAATATATCAATAAACTTGCTAAATTAAGCAAGGTTTACCATAAACCTATGCCACAAAATGCATTAAACTTAGTAACTCAAAACAAACTTACTGAGAATGATACTCATTGGTTAGATAATGCTTCTATTTATGCTTTATTTAAAGCTTTATCAGCTTGTTATACTCGTATGAATGGACAAGATACTTTTGTTTATAGAATTAGAAATGGTAAATCATTTGTTAAATCTAATGAGGTTAATGCAAAAGTAGTTAAAGCTAATTATAAGTTTTTATTAAATTATTTGAAAACTAAATTAAATGGTGAAGGGAAAAATGTATTTATTCCTAAGCAAGTAATTTATGCACTACCTACTTCTGAAAAATTATTTGTTGGTAATATTCCAACTGGTACTAAATTTTTAGCTAAAAAAATAGCGGCTGGTATTTATTGGGAAAATTCTTGGGGCGCAACAGATTTAGATCTATCTGGATTAAATATTGCTGGTAAAATTGGTTGGAACTCTAGTTATTATAACGATAACGGAAATTTGATCTATTCTGGTGATTTGACTTATGCAGAAGATGGGGCTGTTGAATACCTACATGCTTCAAAAGGTAAACTTAATCCTACTCTTGTTATGAATAATGTTTTTTCTGGTGAACACGATGCAGGTTATAAAATTGTTATCGGTGAAGGTTCTAAAATCTCACGAAATTTCATGATGAATCCAAATAAAGTACTTGCAGAAGTTAAATGTAATTCAGTACAAAAAAATACTGTTTTAGGTATGCTTATGGAAGAAGATGATGATATGAAATCATTTACTTTATTAAATTTTGGTGCTGGACAAGCAAGAGTTTCAGGTAATAATGAAGTTTCAAGAAATGCAACCACTGCTCTATATCAGCAATGGGCTAAACCTATTAGCCTTAATACTGTACTGGAACAGTGTGGATTTACTGTTCTTCATGAAAAAGAAGACGATGTTGAATTATATGCTGATTTATCATTAGATAATTTAACTAAATCGACTTTTATTGACTTATTTAAACAAGATTAAGGTTGACTTCAACCTTATCTTGTTATATAATATAGATACTTGGCAAAAAACGTTCCTATAAATTTTAAATCTGGAAAAATACGTTTCGCCATACCAAATTATACAATTTTAATAAAGAGAGTTCCTATTTAATATCAACTTTTAATTGAAAAATATACTCTCCATCATCCTTTTTTAAAATAAATTAAAAATCTGTATAACTATAATCATTCCTGTTATAATTAACAATAATAATTTAGTTAAAAACTTAAATAATAATTTCAATTCTTTTTTCATATTAAAAATCTTTTATTTTAAAATAAGCCTCTAATATTTCAAAATTAGGAAATTTTTTTAAAATTAATTTTTTTATAAATATTATATCTATTTTTAATTTTTTTACTCTTATAAATTTCCTTAAATACAAATCTATATTATCTTCAAAATGAAAACTTCTATTTAATATAAAATTTTTATATCTATTTAAAAATATTTCAACTAATTCATTTATAAATTTTAAAAATTGTTCTTTCTTATGTATTAATACTGCTTTTTTTCTTCTATATACATTATCCTTAAAGTAATAAGTAATATATAACTCTTGATTTTTATATTTCAATCTTTGTTCTTTGTAATGTTCAACTAATTCATAATATGTATCAGTTTTAGAACATACTAAGTGAAATAAAACCTGATTATTTTCTGCTGTTTTTATATGTAAGACACTATCTATATAAGTTTTTTCGGTCTTATATTCTTCCATTATTTTTCCATTTTTTTTTACTTATTTATTTATATTATAATATATTTATTATTTTAAAAGATTTCTTTACAAATTTATTTTTTTTTGTTATAATTGGCATGCTAAAAAGGAAAATAAAAATGCCAAATCATGTATCAAACTTTGTTTCTTTCAAAGATACACCTATCGAATTACAAAAAAAAATTATTAAAGAAAACTTCAATAAACAAAATGAATTTGACTTTAATAAAATAATTCCTATGCCAAAAGAACTTGATATTGAAGAATCTTCTGATACTGAAATGGGGATGGTTATTGTTAGTAATGATTTAAAACATTGTAGTTATTTAACCATAGAAGAATTAAAAAACAGATTTGAACAAAGAACAAAAGAGCAACAAGAAAAAATATTAAGTTTAGGTAAGCAAGCTCTTAGTAATATTGAAAAATATGGTTGTAAAAGTTGGTATGATTTTGCTTGTAATAAATGGGGTACTAAGTGGAATGCCTATAGCTCTTATATAGAAAATGTATCAAATAACAATTTTGAAGAAAGCTTCATGAATTTAAGAAATGACATTACTTTTAGTTTTCAAACTGCTTGGAGTACACCATTACCCATTTTTGAAGCACTATCTAAAAAATATCCTGAAGCTACCTTTTATATTGAATATGCTGATGAAGACATGGGGAGTAATTGTGGATACTTTGAAATTAAAAATGGTGAAACATTAGATTATAACAATGACAAAACTGACTCTTCTGAAAATTGGAAAGAGTTTGCATTTTATCTTATTTATGGTGAAGAGGCTGATCGTGAAGAACATGGTTTTGATTCTAATTATGAGTATAGCGAAGAAGTCATTGAAAATTATTATAAAAAACAAGAGATCAAGAATAAATTAGAAAACTTCGATTAAAAGATCAATTAAAAAAAATTGATCTTTCTTATTTTTAATATAGAATTATATTCATAACAAAAATAAAAATATGATTCTAGATTTCTTATATATATTTTCACCAATAATTGCAGCTTATTTTATTTTTTTTATTTTTTCTTATTTATTATTCAATAAAATATTTAAATTAAAATGGAGTATATTTATTCATGTAGGAATAAGTATTTTATTAATTTCTATAATTAGTACAGTTTTGTACTTCACACACAAAGAACCAGAACAAAAAGAAGAAGTTATAAATTATTTACAAGAAAATAAAAAAGAACTTGTAGAAATTAAAATTGAAAAAATAGAAAAAAAAGAAATAGATCTTTTTCCTCAAGATAGTATTGAAGTTTATAAAGTCATTATAGATAATGAAGAAGCAAAAAAAGCCAATCTTCACCAGATGGAAGATATATATCAAACAACACTATTAATTCATTCAAATGAAGCAAAAAATTTATTTGATAATCAAAAATCATTTTTTGTTTCTAAAGAAAAATTACCTTTTATTAATAATCATGGATTAACAAATATTGTTTATTATTTCTGTAATAATTTATATGAATTGTCTTGTTTCGCTGGTAAAGGTAATGTGGGTATGATTAAAAAAAATAAAAACAAAATTCAAATATATAGTGAATTTTAAATTTATATCGCAATCTAGATAAATCTTTTTCTTCTTTTTGGTGATACTGGTTCTAATATTTTCTTTCTTTCTTTTTCATATAACTCAACAGCTTCTTCTGGTTTCATATAATCTGTCCATTTATTATTTATAAATAATTTAATTTCTGTTAAATTATCATTTATTAATCCTTCATCAAATAAAGCTATATCATCTCCACCATTTAATTCTGGATAATTATTTTCTACCATTACACCATTATATTGTTTTTCTAATTCTCTAAAATAATACTCTCTATCTCTATTAACATCATATGAGATACCTTCATATTTAAATATTTTTTTATTTAAATATTCTTCTTTTATTCTATCTTTATTTAAATTAAAAATCTTATTTACTTCTACATTTTCAAACTTAAAAACAACTGGAATACCTACTTCATCTTTTTTATTGTAATTAACAAACCAATCTGCGACATTTTCTTCTTGTGATATATAGACAGCACCCAAACTTCCATAATCTTGATCTAAGCTTAAAAAAGCTGATTCTTCAACTTCTTTTTCTTTATTTACTAACCACTTACTTCCATGATAAAAAGTACCTTCTAATTTCTTTTCTAATTCTTTATTTGCTAAAAATGAAATAGCTTCAATATTTAACAATTCATTTTTAATTAAATATTCATTCCAATAATCATCTGTTATTGTATTTGTTGATAATGTTACTATATCTACTTCTTCTACTTCTTCTTTTCCATATTTCTCTACTAATTCATTATAGATGTTATCTAATTCAGTAAAGTAATCTTCGGCTGTTCTTTCGTCTTCTAATATAAAATCTTGAATACTATTCATATCAGTAAAGTCATCATAACTGTGCTCAAATTTTCTAATTTTTATTTCAACCATTTTTTCAACGTGTTCGTCTGGTTGTTCTTGATATTCAGAAGATTCAACATGATCTATAAATACATTATCTACAATTTCTTCTATATATCCTGATAATAAACCTTCCCTTATATTTTTATTTTCAAGTACTTCTTCATATTCTTCAAACACTTCATTTATTTTATCTTCTATACTTTTCATAAAATCAGGATCAAAAACATGTAACTCTTCTAAATCACTAATTACTTCATCATATTCTTCATTAATAAATTCAATTTTATTTTCTACTTCATTTTCTATTTTTTGTAACTGTTCAGATATTTCTTGTTTTATTTCTTCTCTTGTTTGACCACGAAATAGATATTCAGCAAATGTACCAACTATTAAACCTTCCTCATTCTCATAATTGATTTCTATTGCTTCAAGGGCTGTTTGTAAATCAAGTACACATTCATTTGCAAAACTTCCTGCAACTATTACTTTATCTGCATACTTTAAATTATGTTGCCATTCTTTTATTTCCACAACATCTTGAACAGTATGATCTTCACGAGTTCCATAACACCACGTTTTATTAAAGTTTTCTTCCGTATATACTTTACCGTTTGGATCTGATTCTTTTGACCAACCATATCCATATTCATGTACGTCTAATTCTATACCATTACTTTGACAAAATTCTGCAAGGGGATAGTGACAATCTTCTAATTCATGTTGTTCAAATAACGGTAATATTACTTTATCAATATCTTCATGTTCTAAATAATCAAGTATTTTTTCCATTTCTTCTTCAAATGTAGTACCATATTTTTCAAGACATGAAGACCAATAATCTGAAAAGTGATGTAGTATTAATACGTTCAAGTTAATTCCTTTTTATTTTATTTTTATTTTATCATATTTTTTATTTTTAAAAATAATTTATCTCATTTATTCAAATATAACATTAAATACTTTTTAATATTTTGTTTTCTGATTTTATTTCGTGAGTATTTTTCTCTCTTAATAAATCTTCTTTATATTTATTTATATTATTTTTTATTATTTCATTATCAAATTCTTCTTTAATTTGTTTTAATTCTTTAAGATATTTTTGTTGTTCATATTCATTAAAATAATCTTCAATACATTTTATAATTTCTTTTTTATTTTTATTAAAATTTTCATAATTTAAATCCTTCAAAAATCTTTTCATTAAAGAATTATAAGCATGATTTTCATATTTTAATTTCAAAGTTTTTATTTCTTCAAAATAATAGGTTAAATTAGAATATAAATCTTCATTAGATAAAGTATCTATTGTTAAATCAATAACTAATTTATTTATATCTTCATCTGATAATTGGTTTATGGTTTTTCTTTCAAATAAATTATGAGCCACTGGAGTCATTTCTTCTATATTTTTATTTATCTTTTTTATTTTCTTACCAGATATGAAAATTCTTTCGCTTAAATAGTATACTTCATAACTTATATAAAAAGGAACTTTTTTGAGATATTCTGCATTATATAAATAGTTTATAAAAAGCAGTATCTTATATAAAAAAAGACTTGATATTACAGAAATTAATAATAAGGATACAATTGTTAATGCAATATAATTTAATTCTATAGTTAATAGAGTTATTGAAAACGAAATTATTGTTATTATTGGAAGAGATATTAACTGAAATAATTTTAAAAATTTTAGTTCTGTTCTTTTGCTTTTTTTTGAAAGTCTCTTGAACTTTTTTAATAAAAATATATCTTTATTTATTTTATCTATCATTGCAATCTCCGAATTTCAAATATAGTAGCATATATATTTTTTTTTGTAAAGATTCATTAATATTAATAGAAGTTTATTTTATTTTTTATGTTAAAATATAAATATTATGGAAAGAATACAATTTATTAAAAAAGCATTTGAGCATTTCAATTATCATTATGAATCAGATTTATTTGATGGCGCTTTAACATTTAAAATTGCTGGAAAAGATGCTTATTTATTATTTGATAATGAAAGAAATGAAGATATACAGAAAAATATTATTTTTAATAATCAAACTTTAAAAAATTTTCTAGATCAATTTAATATTGACAATAATAAATTAAAACAACAATTAAACATAAAAGATCAACTTGATTATTATGAACTTGAAGATTACAACAATATTGTTTTTAATGTTTCTTTTGATATTAATGAATTATATGACTTAATTGACTTTCAATCTATTGATAATCAATATGTCAATTTAATTAGAATTGAATCACAAGATAGAAAAGGAATATATACAGGAAATAGAATATATTCTGAATGCAGTAAATCTACACCTGCTCCTGATTTTGATGATAATATTAATTTAATTTTTTCATATAAACGTAATCAAGAAGAGTATAGAAGAAAATGGCTATTTGGTTTCAAAAATTATAGTCAACTTAAGAAATGGTTTTTTGACAAAAGAGATATTGAAAACTTTATCAATAAAGGTTGTGAAGTTATCACCTATCAAGCTCCTTTGAAATCTTATGTGGAAAGCACTAAGCAGGTTATTTTTAAAAAAGAAGATGCAAAAGTTATTAATAAATTAAGCTTAGAAGACTATATTAATCATCAAGAAAGTAACGAAGTTAAAGAGGTATTAAATAGTAAAATAAAAAATAAAAAAATTTCTAAAAACAAACCTTTTAATTGATAAGCTTTTAATTTGACTTATATTTAAATATAAGTATAATACTTAACAATAAAATAGGATAATTATATGTTTAACAACTTTCAATTTGATAAAAATATATTAGATATTGAAAACCAATTAATTCAAGATATTAATAGTAATGAAAAATTGTCAACTTTTAAAATACATTTTGAAAAATTATTTCAATCTTTAAAAAATTTTATTATTATTCACAATATTAGAAAAAAAATAAAAGAAAATGATATTGATTATAATTTAAAAGTAACTATTGATGGGGGGTATTATTTTACTAAAGAAATGCATAAAATTCATTTTTATTTTATTAAAAGATTTTTTTTAGATATTGAAGACTATTTTGAAAATAGTAGACCTATTTTTTGGAATGATTTTGAAAAAAACTTAACATTACTTTTAAATTATTATTCTGAATTAGATAAAGATATTAATTTACCTGAAAATGATTTATTAAAAATATATTATAAACAATGTTTTAATCTTTTAGGTAAAGGTGAATCTAATTCTTTTTCTTTTAAAATTCATGGACTTTTTGTAGATAAAAAATATGAAAAATCTATTAATATTATTCAAAGTTTAATTTGGTTTAATGAAGATTTTAAAATTGATTCTGTTTCTAAATATTATTTAAATATTTGTGATCAAGCAATAAGATTTTTAACTATTAGAGAACGTGATTTAATGAAAGAACTTGGACTTTGTTTACCAAGACATGGAGAACTAACATTTTCAAGAACATTCATTAGTACTAATCGTTATAGATTATTTGCTAAAAAAAATATTGAAAAAAATTTTTTAACTTTTGAGAAATGAAATATAAAATATTTTTTTAACTTCTACTTGTACGGGCTGCACCATTTTGTTGAACTCTTACTATTGCTTTTCTCATTTCTGCTGTATTAGGTTGTTCTTTTAATAATGATTTATTAAAATCTTTTGGATTTTTTATATTTTGATTTGATTTATCTTGATTTAAATCTTCAGATAAATTTTCGCAAAACTTTAAAAATTTAATTCTTTGACTTTCCATTAAAGGCACTTTTATATTATTATTTAAAATATTTCCAATTTCATTAAATAATCCATCTGTACAGTGACTTGCTGTGTTTTGCTTATATAAATTTTCTACTTGATTATTTATTACTTTTTTTATTTTCTTTATAAAATTATTTTTACTTTTTAAACCTTTTTCTTCAAATTCTATACCTAAATCTTCTACTATATCATTTACTCTTTCATTTATTTTTACGTTTTGCTTGTGTAAAACTATTTTTGATAAATCTTTGTCTATATATTTAATTATATCTTTTATTGATTCTTCCATATCTTTATTAAAATCAATATTTGGAGCGATTAATTCTATTTTATCTTTTAGTTTTTCATATTTATCTTCTTTCTGTAAATATACTGCGGCTAAATTTGATATACTTTCATAATGATTGTTTAATTGATTGCTTTTTTGTAAATGTAATTTTGCTATTCCTTTCAATATATGTTGAGAAGATTCTAATTTTTTTTGGTATAATTTTTCTTTTTGTTTTATTGATTTCATTGATTTTAACTTTTTATTAATTATATCACTACTTTCAAGTACAATTTCTTTTTTTTCTTTAATTAATTTTAATTCTCTTGTCGCTAATTCATGTTCATAAATAGCTTTTGCCATCGAAACTTTAACTTTTCTTCTTAATATGTTTTCATAAGTATCTTGTATTGTTTTATTAACATCTTCTTTTATTGTTGAAGAACTTGATTGAACATGTTTTGTATCTTCAATCATTTTATCTCTGATAATTTTAACTTGTTTTAATTGATTTGTTGGCTGTAAAGAAGCAAGTCCATAACCTGTAAAACCCATTGTTTGAATTGAAGCGGTCATTAAATTTTCAAATAAAGTTTTTTCTTCTTTAATCATAGAATGACCTACTTTACTTAATACTTTTTTTGGTAGTAATGCCATATTATTTATAGCACCTAATACAAAACCATAATATTTACCAAGACCACTATTTTTAGAACCGCCATAACTTAAAACTTTATTTTTAACTAAAGAACTATTTTTCAAATGTCGTAATTCAGCAGTAGATTGATTATCGTCCATATCGTCAGAATATTCAGCTATTTTTTCTTCTGTATACATTGTGTTTGTATTGTAATCAACATGTATTTTTTGAGCAATACCACCAACTACTGTTAAAAACAACAAAGTTTTCAAAACACTTTCAGGTGGTAAATCAAACATTATTCCAAATTGGGTATTTAAATAACTAAATGCGCCTTCTACAACACTTTCATTCAATCTATTTTCATCACCTAAGTTACCAAAAAAATTTTGAGCAGCAAATACTTTTTCGTCAGAAAAACCAGCTTCTATTAATTTATCCCATAATTCTGATTTTCTATTTAATATCTCTGGTATAGGAATAAATTGAGTTCCTGCTAACAATCCCATTCCAAACAAACCACCATTTTTAGCTAATGTTATACTTTTCGATTTATCTTCCGTATAAGTATTAATAACACCATCTACTGAATTATGATTATAATCTTTTACTTTTTTTGTATTTGATATAAAAAAAGCGTTGAATAATTTTCCTATTACATGATGATGATTTTCATTTCTTAATTCTTTTTCTAATTTTTCCATTTTTACGGAAAAATCTTCTAATGCTTTTTTATCTTTTTGTTCTTCTCTAAAATTTCTTGAATGAGCCATATTATTTTTTCTTCACATTTATTTAGATTATAACATAAAAAATATAATAAAAAAAATCGTAACTTGAAAATTACGATTTTTTTATTTTAAAATTTATTATTTATTTTAAAGCTTTAACTGTCTTTATTAATTCCAAAATTTCATATTGATTATTTTTTAACTCTAAATCTTCTAAATCTTTAATTAACTTATCATAATCATAATCAGTACTTAAAAATTTATTATCTTTATATAGTTGTGCAAAACCTGCAACTGATATAGCAAATCTATTATCTTTTGTTATATCTTTCTCTATAATATCCTTATTAATAGGGAAAGTTAATAATTCACTTTTATTTGCTTCTGGTTGTTTAAATCTTATTTTTAAAAATGCTAATTCATTTGTTAAATCTTTATTTGATTTACTCTCTTCATTTGAATATCTTGATTCAGGAAAGAAACCTTTTTGATCTGATAATGTTATTTCATAAATTGCAGTGGTTGTAGTGCCAGAACTTATTTCTCCTGCATCTACTTTGTCATTATTAAAGTCTTCTGTTTTTAGCATTCTATTTTCATAACCTATTAAACGATATTCTTTGACATTTTCAGGATTGAATTCTATTTGATATTTAACATCTTTTGCAATATTTTTAATTGTAGATATAAATCTATCAGCAAATACACTTCTTGCATCATTAACGTCTGCTATATATGTGTAAGCTCCATTTCCTTTATTAGACATTGTTTCCATTAAGTTATCTCTATAATTTCCACCACCTAAACCAACGGTTGAAAATGTAATACCTGATTTTCTTTTTTCTTTTATTAATTCTTCTAAATCAGAAATATTGCTTACTCCAACATTAAAATCACCATCAGACATTAATATTATTCTATTTACTCCACCTTTAATATAATTATCTTCATTTTCTTCGTAAGCTAATTTAATTCCTGATTCTCCATTTGTACCACCACCTGATGATAAAGAATCAATTGCTCTTTTTATTTCTTTAATATTCTCAATTTCTGTATTTTCTAATAATACTGTCGTATTACCTGCATATGTTACTATTGATATTCTATCTTCTGGTCTTAACTTATCTACAAGCATATTTAAACCAACTTTAACTTTTCCTAAGTAACTACTCATAGAACCTGATACGTCAACTAAAAACGTCAAATTAACAGGAGGTAGACTATTTAAATCATACTCATATCCTTTTATACCTACTAACAATAAATAATTTTCACTCCAAGGTGATTTTGTTATTTTCAATGTTGTTGAAAATGGTTTTTCTATATTTTCAGCATCTGGATAATCATATTGAAATGCGTTTACAAACTCTTCTGGTCTAACTAAATCTTTCTCAATTAAATTACCACGATTTGCATAATCTTTAAATAATTTATAAGAACCATCATCTATATCAACTGAAAATGTAGATATAGGTTCTTCTTTTACTAATTTTACTGGATTATCACTGTGTTTTATTTCAGAATCTGGTAATTCTTCTTCTATTACTGGTTCAATTTGTGCTTGAATCATTCTTGATTCTGGTTTAGTATATATTTGTTTTACTTCTTTTGAATCGGGTGAGTTATAACTAACATTAAATGATAACCTATCCACAAAACTTCCTTGACCAGCCACTGAATCCGCTGAAATATCATTTAAATTGTTATAACTACTTGTTGAAGTCTTTGTTAATGTACCACTAAATAAAAACATTGTAATTAATAACAAAATAAATAATGAAAGTATAATCGCCATTATTATTGATAAAACTTTTCTTTTTTTCATAATATAATCCTTTCTCTTATATACAAGATATACTTTTTATTTGAATTGTTAATTAATTTTTTAAAAAAAATATAAAAAAACATTATATATTATATTAATTTAAAGTTTATTTCTTTTGTATATTTATCAATATTTCTCAAACTTATATTAAAAACATCACCTATTTTTACAACATTCGAGTTAATATTCATAACTCTTTCTGATTGAATATATTCAAAATTTATTTTTAATATTTCTTCAAAAGGTAGCAATCCTGTTACTCCATTTTCTTCTATTTGAATTTTTGCTCCCTTACTATTCATAAATACAACTTTACCTTTATAATCAATATTTCGCTTTCCATACATATAATCACTATACAAGTGTTGCTTAATATAGTTTTCAGCCCTTCTTTGCTTTAACTGGTTAGCTTTTAATTCAATTAAGTATTCATTATTGAATTTATAAATTTCTTCATTTCTTAATAATGATTTTAAAATTCTGTGATTAATTAAATCAATATATTTTCTTAATGGAGAGGTGAATGTTGCATAACCTTCTTCTAAACCTAATCCATAATGTGGAACTTGTTTTTCACTTAATATTGCTTTTTCAAGACAACGATTAAATAAGGTTACAACATTTTCTGGTTGCTTTAATAATTTCTTTTGAATTTTTTTATAACCTTTAAAAGTATATAAATCAGATTCTTTAATGCTTAATTTATATTTATTAATAATTTCCAGTAATTCTTCTTTTTTATCTTCTGAATATCCAAGAAATTTATTATAAATTGCTTTTACATTATTATCCTTTATGTATTTACCGAAACAGTGATTAGCGGCTACCATTAATTCTTCAATATATCTTGCTGAATCTAATTGCTCTAATTTTTCAATATTTTCTATTTTTGAATTTTTTAGTTTTAATTTATATTCAACTCTATTTTGAAAAACAATATTATGCTTTTCTCTGTACTCTTTTCTTAATAATCCGACTTTTTCAAAATTAATTATATCTTTTGATAAGTTTTTAAATTTATCAGAACAACCATTTTTAAAATATTGACTTACTAAATCATAAGATAATTGAGCTTTTGAATTTATTAATGCTTCGTAAAAATCATAGCTTTTTATTTTACCTTTTTTATTTATAAACATTTCACATACCATAGCAGGTCTATCAACATTTTCATTTAATGATAATGCATCTTCTGATAATTCTCTTGGTAACATTGGAATAACTTGATCAAATAAATAATAACTTGTTGTATTTTTTTGAGCATGAATATCTAAATCAGAATTTGGACTTACATATTCAGTAACATCTGATATCGCTACGTAAACTTTATATCCTGTTTTGTATTCTTCTATACATATAGCATCATCTCTATCTCTTTTTTCAAGTAGACATTCTAACTCTGTTTTTTTATTTCCATCAACTGTAAAATAATTTTTATCTCTTTGATCTTTTCTGTTTTTAGAAATTTCTGGATAAATAATTTCAGTATTAAATGTTTCGGTATTTATATCATTATAAGCCAGAGCTAATTTCCAATATAACCTTTCATCATTACTCTTTGATACCAAACTCATAAATTCAACAGAAGATTTCTTATCGAAAGGATGATTTTTAAGTTTACACTTAACCCAATTACCTTCTTGAATATTTTCGTTTTTATAGATATAAAATGATAATGGACTATTCTCTATATTTAGAAAATAACTGTTACCACCCTTTTCTACCTTACCTATAAATTCTACTTGTCCTTTTGTTATTAATTTCTCTACAATAACAAACTCTTTATCATTTTCTGAAATTATTGAACACTCTACTATATCATTAGGTAATACTTTTTTAAGTTCTTGTGGAGGAATGAAGTATGATTCATTTTGTGAAGTTTCTAAAAAGCCAAAGCTTTGATTTGTGTATATAACAGTACCCTGTATTGTTTTTTTCATAGTTATTTTTTCCTATATTTTGTGAATATCCTGCATCGTATTCACTTGTTTATTTTCGTCTTAGTTCCATTGCATTATATTTTAGATTTTTTCTTTTTGCAAGCTTTTTATTGCTTTTTTTTTTTATTTGTTTTATAATTTGCAAAAATCAAGGAACAATATGAATTTACAATACTTAATAGATAATAAATCAACATTAACATCTTTAAATCAAAAATTAATAAATTTTAAAAAAGAATATAAAAATAATAGCACTATTTTAGAAAATTTATTAAATATATTTATTTTTATCTTTGCTCTTGCAATAAACTTAATTTGTGCTGCTTTCTCAGCAAAACTTTTAGTTAAAGGAAATATATCAGGAATGCTTCTTTTTCCTTCCATGTTAGCATTTGATTACTTTTATCTAAATTTTATTTTTTTTATTAACGAAAAAGTAGCCATAGGTAAAAAATATAATAAATTTCAACAAGCACTTCATGAATTTGTAGGTGATGGAATTTCTTTTTCAAAGAAAGAACTTATAGAATCTACAATAAACAATTTAACTAAAAAAGAAAAAAATATTTTAGAAGAATTTATCGAAAAAAGTGATAAAAAATATAAAATTAAAATGCAAAGCCATATTGAAAAAATTCTTATTGAAAACAAAGAATCATTTCATAAATATAATAGAAATAATTTAATTGAAATTATAAATTTTGCTGATAATAAATTAAAATCAGAATTAATAGATAAAGTTATAGCTATTGATTCGAAGAAAAATAAAATTAATAAAAAAAATGTTGTTCTAGAAATTTAAAAAAAGCCAATTTAAAATTGGCTTTCTTATATATTAACTATTAATAACTTCTTCAGCCATTTGTTTATAAAAATTAGCTGGTTTAGCACCTACTACACCTTTTTCTATTTCACCTGATTTAGACGTTACCACTGTTGGAATACTTCTTACCATGAATTTCTGGGCAATTTCTGGATTAGCTTCAATATCTACTTTAACAACCGTTAAATTTTCATTATAAATTCTTGATAATTCTTCAAATACTGGTGATAAAGATTTACAAGGCGCACACCATTCTGCATAAAAATCTATCAGTAATGGTTTATCTTCATTAAATAGTTTCCAAAATTCTTCTTGATTTGTTATTTCCACAATATTCATTTTTATATTCCTTTTTATTCGTTAAGTAAAACTTATTATATATAAAAGTTATATAAAGTCAAATTTATACTATTTCTTTTTCTTTCTTTTTTTGATATAATTAGATAAAATAAAAAAAGGTATCTAAATGTATTTTTATGAAAAAGGATTGAAAAAATATAATTACTTTCTATATGAAGAAGAAATCATCTCTATTCCAGATGACTCTTTTATTTATATTTTAAATCATGATAAAAAAACATTAAAAAAGATAGATGAATTCTCTAATAAAGTTTTTTATTTGGATTATAAAAATTGTGAAAAAGCATTAAACCTTTTTTATGCTAATAATACAATAAAAAAACATTTTAGAAAAATATATACTGTTAATATTAATGGATTACCTTTACAATTTGAAGTAAACAATGATCGAACTTTTAATTTTTCACAAGACATTTCTATTTTCAATTTTGAAGAGTTACCTGATTTTATTAAAAAAAGGCATTATTTATTTAGAACCGAAAATAATGATTATGACATTGAATGGACTGGTGAAAAGTATCAATCTCAACATTATTTGTTTAATCTATATTTTTTTAGTGTTGATCACAAAGAAATAAAAAAACAAATTCTTGATTTTGAAAAAATTATTGAGGACATTCCTTTTGATAGATTTAAAAAACGATACATATATTCAAGGCGCTGGAATCCCTAATCATTTTGAATATAAGGAAGATGCTTATCAAAAAGCTGTTTTTAAAATATGGAACAATTATTTTCTAAGTAATAATTTTCAAACTAAAAATAAATATATTTTAAATAAAATTAAAGAATTTAAATTATTCGTTAATGAACATATTCGATAAATTATTTATTTCTATTTTTTTTATACCTTTTATTTCATTCTCTATTAATTCTCTAAAAGGATTATCTAAATTCATGTATTCATTTAATCTAAAATCAACTAACCCTTCTAATTCAGTTAGATAATTATTCTCTAATACTTTTGTTAATTTTATATTATATTTATCATTTATTATTTTATAATATTCACTTTCTGAATAAAAATAAGAATTTTCATTAAATTTTATTCTTTTTTTATCATTATCTTTAATTATCTTATCTTTTGTATCTATAAGTAGACCATCTTTTTTTAATTTAAAATCATTTTGTCTATATTTATCAATAATAATATAAACAACAAACATCGCAACTATACACATAAATGCAATTGTTATAAATAATGAAGAAAATATTACGTAAGATAGAAATAGCAACAATAAAATTGTTAATAATTTTTCTTTTGATTTAAATCTTTCTTGATCTTTTTCTTTTGTAATTATAGAATTTATTGTTTCGAGTTTTACTTTATCTAATTTTTTATTACTTTCTCTTTCTTTTAATAATAAATCAAATAATTCTTTTTTATTTTCTATACTACCTATTTTTTCTTTAATTTTATTTTTTAATAAATCATCTATTTTATCTTTTTTATTATTTATTAATTTTGAAATATTACTTGCAAATAAATCTTTAATTTCTTCAAGAGCTATTTCTTCTGGTTCGAGTTTTATTTCAAGTTTAAAGTTTTCATCATGTTCTAAATTTTTTATTTTATACAAATTTCCTTTGTTATCTAAAATAAATAAACCTTCTAGATTTTTGAGTTCTTCATTTCTCAATTTTGTTTCTAAAACATTTTGAAGCTCAGTAGCCATTAAATTATTTTTATCTTTTGATATAATATAACAATAATCTTTAAATAAATCTTTTTCTTCAATTGCTTTTTTATTCAATAATAATGGCAACATTTATTTTTCCTTACTTTTAATTATATATATACACTATTTTTTTATTTTAAAAATATTTTCTTAATTAATTTTTAAATTTTTTTATTTTTATAAATATTGAATTAAATTAAAATTATACTATATTTATTTAACAAGGATTAATACCAAAAGGTATTGATAACATAAACTGGATTTTTAATTTATAGGGATTTTATAATGTTTAAAAAAGGATTTTTTTTGTTATTTTTTTTAAGTTTTTCTTTGTGTGCTAAAACATACATGCCTAATAATTATACCAATAATAATTATTTAAATAAACTCTCTGTATATGAATACTCAAATTTCATATTTCCAGAACCTTATTTAATGGATCATGAATTTTTTTACACTGATATTTTGTTTTATTATGATCCGCAAGTTTTATCAAGACTGAATAATGATGTGGTTAACTTGGTTAATCACATAGATCATTTGGTTGAAGTCAATAATAAGGTTTTTAAGAAACAAAACATACCAATACAACGAAGTATTGCAGCCATTCTACCTTTACCAGAAGGTGTTTCATTTGATTATGAATTAAGCCGTACAGATAGTATTTCTCATATAAATCTTATAAAAGAAAAACTACATAATACTGAGTACTCAAAAAAATTTCAAGCTTCATATACTTTTTTAATACAACCGTTTGATAAAATGGTAGCAGGAAGAGGTGAAATAGGAGGGGCGGTAGGTTTTATTACACCTTTTGAATCGAGGGGAGAATTTGGAAATACCATATTAGCACATGAGTTAGCACATATAGATGGATTCCTGCATGATCCAAAAGATATAGTGAATAATTCTATATTACACAGAATATCAAAACCATACGCTACTGGTTATAATTGTATGGGGCAATCAAGTATAATGAATATATATGGTGAACAAACACAACTGTTTTTTTCCTCGCCCGAAGTTCTTTTTAATGGAAACCAATGTGGCGTAACAGGTATTTCTGATGCAGCAAAAGCATATCAGGAGATTTTTTACTCTGGAGATTTTGAATCTGGAAATGGTTTATTTTCTAACATTAAGCCTGTAAAGAAAAAAGAAGGCAGGGTTGTTTTTACTTATAAAGAAGTCGAAGTTAATGAAAACGATAAGCAATTAATTGTTGATATTGACTGGTTAAATGCAAAACAAGGAGATTCTGTTTCTGTTTTAACACAATATGGTTCGGCTACCGCAAAAGATTTTAATTCTTCATTGATACGACTTAACTATAACGATAGTTCTTCTTTTGTAACTATTAATTTAAAAGAAGATAATAAAAATGAAGATGATGAAGTTTTTTATTTGATACTTCGTGACGGTAATGGAATTAATATCGATCCTGACAGTAATTCATTAAAGGTTACATTAGTTTCTTCTGAGAACACACGAGCATTGAATCCACCAATTGTTAATTCAATATTGAAAGATGGAGAAAACTTAAATAATTCTTTTAAATCAGAAGGAGGAAGCTTTTCTTTTTTAAATTTATCTTTTCTAATTATGGTTATTTTTTTACGCTTGATTGTAATTACAAAAAATAAGAAATAATTTTATTTACTCTTTATTTTTTAATATATTTTTTATATCAAATAAAAAATATTTCTTTTGATTTTTTTAATATTATCATTGACTTTTATTAGTGAACTAATATATAATTATTTTACTAATAAAAAGAGGAAATATATAAATGTCATACAAAGATTCAGTAAACCTACCAAAGACCGCTTTTCCTTTGAGAAAAAAGCATAAAGAAGTTGATTCAAAACTTGTTAAAGAGACTTCTACTATTAGTCTTTACTCTAAAATGATAGATTTTAGAAAAGGTACTGAACAATTTATTATTCATGACGGACCTCCTTATGCGAATGGCAATATCCATATCGGACATGCTATGAATAAAATCCTTAAAGATGCCACTAATAAATTTCAACATAACTTAGGTAAGCAAGTTGATTTTAAATGTGGGTGGGATTGTCATGGGCTTCCTATTGAATGGAAAGTTGAAGAAAAATATCGTAAAAAGAAAAAAGACAAAGACGCTGATGTTACTGCATTTCGTAATGATTGCCGGGTTTATGCTCAGGATTGGGTAGATACACAAATGTCAGAATTTCAATCATTAGGTGTTTTAGCTGATTGGGATAACTCTTATAAAACAATGTCATTCAAAGCAGAAGCAGAAATCGTTAAACAATTTCATAAAATGGTTTTAGATGGACGATTATATGAAGATGTACGACCTGTTATGTGGAGTCCAGTCGAACAGACATCTCTTGCAGAAGCAGAAGTAGAATATCATAAAATTAAATCATTAACCGCTGATGTTAGATTTCCTGTTGTTGGGAAGGATAAAGAATATGTTGTTATTTGGACTACTACCCCTTGGACTATCCCTTCAAATCAGGCACTTGCAGTAAATCCAGAACTAGAATACTCACTTGTATTTTTAGGTGGTGAATCAGTTTGGTTAGCTTCTGATTTAGTTTCTACTTGTATGGAAAAATGGGGCTGTTCTGAATACCTCGTTAAAGAAACTAAAAAAGGAAAAGATTTAAACCTTACTGTTCTACATCCTTTTTATGAATTAGGAGAGAGAAAAGTTCTTGAAGCTGATTTTGTTACTGCTGATACAGGTACAGGTTTTGTTCATATTGCACCTGCTCATGGTGAAGACGATTTTCAGCTTGGACTTAAACACAATTTAGAAGTTCGCTCAAAAGTAATGGATAATGGCGTTTATGAAGAAGATGTTCCTGTTGTGGGTGGACAACATGTTTATAAAGCAGGTAAAGTTGTTATCGAAACTCTTAAAGAACGTGAATTATTACAGGCAACTTACACTATTGAACATGATTATCCTCATTCTTGGAGAAGTAAAAAACCTGTTATTTATAGAACTACACCGCAATGGTTTGTTTCTCTTGATAAACATAACTTGCGTGAAAAAGCTCTAAAAGTAATTGAAGATAAAAATTGGTATCCACAAAGTGGTGGTACTCGATTAAGTAAAATGGTTCAAGATCGTGGCTCTTGGTGTGTAAGCAGACAACGTACTTGGGGTGCTCCACTTATGCTTTTTGTTAACAAAAAAACAAGAGAACCACTTGTTGATAAAGCAGTATTTGAAAAACTTCAAAATCTTGTTGAAACAAAAGGTTGCGATGCATGGTTTACTTCTAATATCGAAGATTTCTTAGGTGATACTGATTATAATTCGCAAGATTATGATATGGTTATGGACGTTTTAGATGTATGGTTTGATTCAGGCACGACTTGGGCATTTACTCTTGATGGAAAACAAGCAGATCTTTATTTAGAAGGTTCTGATCAATTTCGTGGATGGTTTCAATCAAGCCTATTAGTAGGTACAGCCAATACAGGTGATGCGCCTTATAAAAATGTTTTAACTCATGGATTTGTTTTAGATAAAAATGGTGAAAAAATGTCTAAATCAAAAGGTAACGTTATTGCTCCGCAAGAAGTTATCGATCAATATGGTGTTGATGTGTTAAGACTTTGGGCGGTTACAAGTGATTATACTTCTGATGTTCGTTTAGGTGAGGAAATGCTTAAACAAAGCGCACAACAAGTAGCTAAATTTAGAAATACACTACGTTATTGTCTTGCTAATTTAGAAGATAGCAAATTAACACCTGTTAAACCAGAAAAATTTAGTGAACTTGAATTATTTGTTCTTAATAGAATGGCAAGACATCATGAGAAAGCAAAACAATATGTTAATGATTTTAATTATCATAAAGTTATGACTGAGATCACTGCATTCTCCAATCTTTTATCTAATTTCTATTTTGATGTTAGAAAAGATAGACTTTATTGTGGTAGTAAAGAAGAACGTAATGAAACATTGTTTGTTTTAGAAACTGTTTATTCTTGGTTAATAGGTTGGTTATCACCTGTTTTATCTTTAACTTGTCAAGAAGCTTGGTCATTAAGAAATTATGGTACAGAAAGCCCTTACCTTATTGATTTAATTTCTGATAAAGCTTTTAATTTTGATTTATATAAAAATGATGACGTTGAAGAAAGATGGCAAAAAACATTGGAACTGCGTGGTTTAGTCAATACTAAACTTGAAACACTTAAAAAAGAAGGTTTCTTAAAATCAAGTTTGGAAGCTGATTTAACTGTATCGAGTGATTTTTATAATTCTGCAATTGATAATTACAAAGAAGTATTCTTAGTATCCAGTGTTGTCTTTGAAAATGATGTAGTAGAGAATGTACAAGTTTCTAAATCTAATGGTGTTAAATGTCCTCGTTGTTGGAATTATCATCACGATTCAGAAGAATTATGTCATCGTTGTGAAAGTGTTTTAAATAAGGATTAATTATGAAATTATATAAAATTTTTAAAAGACACTATTCACCAAAAGATTCAGAAGAATGGATTGACTATTTCTTAGTAGCAAGAGATAGTGAAGAAGTTTTTAATTATTTAGATGATAAAGAAAATAGTGGTACTTGGAATGATAGAAATGATGAAAGTGATCTTCTAGATATTTACAACGAAAATTTTGAAGTTATTGGTCAAGAGACTTATAAAGAAAAAATGATTAGACTAGGTGGTGAATTTTTTGATGAAGATGCTGATATTAATGATCTTTTTTATGGATTAACACTATGTGGTTGGTATGAAGAAAAAAATAGTAAAGACTTATATCAAGAAGTGGAAGTTTTAAAACGTCTTAATATGATTAAATTTATTTCAGAACAAGAGTATGAAAAATTTATTAAAAGTGAAAAAATAAAATCATTTTAATTTATCAAAAAGCTTCTTTTAAGAAGCTTTTTTATTGTTTTTTGTTTTTTAGAGTGATATAATAATATCAATTTCAAGATAGACAGAGATAATTTTTATGAGTTTAATTCAAGATGTTAAAAATAACAATATTCAAAATATTAAAAACCATATTTTAGAGCTTCCACATGACGATACTATTTTAGATGCTGTTGTAGCTTCTGTAAAAAATTGCCGTTTTGAATGTTTTGATATACTTAATAATCATATTCAAAAAATTAATTATTTTAATAAAAAACAACATGCTCTTAGAATTCTTGAAATTTCTGCAAGAGAAAATAAGTTTGATATTTTTAAAAAATTCTTTTTTCAATATAAAGATTTTTTAGAAGAATCAGATTATAAATCTTTTATATTTAGCTCTTTGAGACATCATAGAATTTTTAAAACCATTGTAGAAAATACCAGTTTAAATGATCGTTTTTTTTATAATTTATTAATCTTTATTCATACAAACAAAGATAATAATCTACGATATAGAGAATCTTTATTAAATAAAAATATTAAATTAATTACTGAATCTTTTGGTTATAGTGATAAAGATTATTTTAATATTATAAAAAATCAATATAGTTTTTCTGATTTCTTTCAGGAAATTAATCAAAATACATTCTATAAAGATAAAAAAGCATTTATTTCATTTATTTTAGAAAATGAAAATGTTTTCTTTTTAAAAAATATTGATTCTTTCAAAGAATATTTAAATGAAGAAGATTTAAAACATTTATCTAAGCATTTAATTAAAGAAAAAATGGAAATTTTTTAAAATTATAGGAGTATATATGAATAGTCAACAAACAGAATTAGATAATAAAGTAAAAAACAATTCTGAAAAAATTAGAATTTTAATGAATGAAATTAGAAATAAAATTGAGGATTATCAATATACTAGTCCAACTTATGAAAAATACTTGATTAAAAAGAAAATTGAATCTTTTTGATTAAGATCAATTTTTAATATTGAAATTAAAAATGATAATGTTATAATATAGCTATCAATAAAAGGAAGCTATTATGAACACTGTTATTCTTCATGTTATTTATTCTTGTATTATCATTACTGCAATGACTGTAGCTTTAATTATGACTAATAATTTATCAGAAGCTTGGATTAATGCTGGAATTACTGGTATGGTTTCAATTTTAATTTGTGGGATTTTTCATTTTTGGTATGGTTCCAAAAATAAATTAAATAATATTTCTGACATAATAAAATAAAAATAATAAAAAGTCCCTTGAAAGGGACTTTTTTTATAATTTTAACTACTTACATTTAAAAATGTTACACCAATTAATTTATTTTCTGTTAAATATTCAAATAAATCTTCAGGCATTGTTTCTTTGCAAAAATCTAATATCTCTGATAAATTTTTATTGATTTTTTCTATTTCTTTATTTGTCCAAGTAAAATTATAAATATCATCTTGGTTATTTATTTTATAATTTTTGAAAACTAAATTTGTAGGCGTTGTCATGGCTGAACCGTGATAATGAGTCTTAAAGTCTAAAACGTCTTTATTTTTAATCAGCCAATTTATTAATTTATAAAACAATTCTTCTTCTTCAATAACAACTCCATCTTCTTTCAATTCTTCTTTAAGTTGTTTTTCTAGATCTTCTTCAAAATCTTCTATTCTGTCAAAATCATAAATTTCAATAAAAACTTTATAAAATGAATCTAACAATGAATTCTTTTTTCTGTTATTAAATGTTATTCCAAAATCAATATTATAATAAGTATACAAAATAAGTCTCCTAAAATTTTTAATATTTTATCATCTTATTATAGTTATTTCTATATTTTTTTTTGATTTTTTTTCTTGATTTTATATTGATATTTTTATATAATAAACAAAAATAATTGGAGAATGAATATGGCGATATGTTTGATATGTGATCAACATGATGGACAAAAAATTGAGGAATTTCCTGATCAAAGATTTTGTGGTTGTAATTATGATAGATGGTTACAAAGAGCTAACAATATTAAAATTAAAAGAATTGAAGAATCATTAAAAGATAATGATAAATTCTTAAAATCAGTCTTATCAGATTTGTCAGAAGACAATGTTGATATTGAACAAATACAAAAGAAAATAAAAGGAAAATTAAATATTAAAACTTGTTCTGTTTTAGAGTTATAAGGAACAATTATGGCTATGATTATTGAAGGGGGTGATTTTAGTGGATATGATTCAAACATCCCTATTCAAATGATACAAAATTATGTTCGTAAAAAATTTTCATATTCAGGATGTGGAATTTCTTGTGGCAAAAACTCTGCTAAGATTAATTTTGATTTTGATAAAATAACTAAATTCTCTTTTAATAAAAATTTTTCTTTTAATCCTTTTAATTGGCATAAAGAAGCACCTTTTGGCTATTTTGAAGAATCAATTGACGCTAAAAATTTACTTAAAGAGATTCAAGATCTTTTGATTTCAAGAGGATATAAAAACATTGTTTCTAAAATAGAAGGTAGAAATTTTTGTTTTAAAATACTTTCTGAAAAAGAAAAGAGACTTGAAGAAATACAAAATAATGTAAATAATTTTTAAAAATAAGCCATTCAATAGAATGGCTTTTTAATTAGAAGTTTTTTACTTTAAATTGATATTTTATTTCTTCAGGTAAGTTTTCATAATTTTCTAATTCCTCTTCTTTTATATTATTCACAATTACCTTCAAAGTGTTTATTCTTTTCTCATTAATTAATTTTAATAATATATTAGTTTTTATTCCTTTTCTTATTCTTGGTATTTTTAAAGCAATATCTAATTTTTTTAAATAATCATATTTTATTAATATTTCAAGACCTTTAAAGTCTTCTGTATCATAATGTAATCTTTCATCTTTCATTACCTCTAAAAAATCTTCTTCTGTTTTAAAAGCACAACTATAAAATAAATTATTATCAAATTTTTTTAAATTTGTCACTTTTAATACATATCGTATTACAGGCATATTAGATAACATAAAGCATTTATTTAATATATCATTTGTATTATTATTAATAAATTCATTTACTTCTTCTTTATCTTGTTCTAAAAAACAATTGAAATTTTCTTCTGAAATAGTACCTATTTTATTTAATAGAACATTATATTTTTCTTTATTGTTTTTTATTATCTCTTTTAATAAATTTTTATTTTTTGTATGAAATACTATTTCTAATTTTTCACTTTGATTCAACTTTATACCATGAATATTTTTAAATCTCTTTATTAATCTTAATTCAGTATTGGTATGTAATTTAGATAATAGACTTTTTATTCTTTCTTTATCTTCTAAAATCTCTAAATACTTCATTATATAATTTTTTTTATTTTTATCTAAACAAAATTTTATAAAATAATCTTCAATAAGACTTTTATATTTTAATAGTTCTATTATTTTTTTCTCAAAAAGAGCCATTCTTGAATTTTTTATTATTTTTTTTATTATTTTTACTTCATAAGTTTCTTCTGTAATATAATAATAATTAGACGGTGTACTAATATTTATTAAAATGAATTCAAATATTTCAAATGGGCATTCTTTTTTTAATGATTCTTCATATAGTGCTCTATTAAATTGTTCTCTATTATCATAAGTTATATATAAATAGAAATAAAAATTAATATCTGACATATTATTTATTATTTCTTTTAATAAATTAATGTTTTTATTTTTTATGATTAAAGATGTAAATTTTCTAATATTTATATTTTTATAATTTTGTTTTTTATATTTATCAGACATAAAAGTTTTAAACAAATCAACATCACCTCTAATTGCTAAATTATAAAGTGCATTGAACTTATTTTTTTTTATATTCACTGAATAATATTTATTATTATAGTAATCTATAACTTCTTGTTTTTTTCCATTTAATATCAAATCTTCAAATTCTTTTTGTTTTTTATAATCACTTTTATACATTAATTTACTCTATAATAGAAATATTAAGACTATTATAACTTAATATTTAAACAATAACAACAAAAATATAAGTTGAATTTTTAATACAAATTTGCTATAATAGCCAAATTGATGGGAGATTTAATTTTGAACTTTAAAGAGTATACTGATAGCCAAAAAGTCATTGTGGAAGATTTAATAAATAAATTTAAAAATATTAAAAAACACAATTTTAAAGGGCAAGTTTCTGTGTTTTTATTATCAATGGTAATTTCAATTCCTTCTTCTTTTTTTATAGATAGTTTTAATCAAAGCAGCAGTAGTATTTTTCTACTTGGTTTTTTATCTGTTTTAATTTCTCTATTCTTCACTCTTTATTTTGGTTTGATATTTTCTTCTTATTCTAAAATTTTTAAATCATATTATATTGAAAAAGAAAATTTTTATCATTTTTATAATTCAAAACAAAAAAAAGATATAAGAACAATATATAACAATTTGGATGAAAAAACAAAAAATTCACTTGATTCTTCTGTTAACATTAATGGCTCTCTTTCAACTGAAGGATTTTTATATTATTTTATTTCACATTATATTAGAGATAATACTATTTTAAATGAACATCAAGAAATCATTAATTATATTAGTGAAAATTATCATGATCATTCTAATAAACAGGTATTAATTACAAGTGTTATAGAAAAAATAGAAGAAGAAGATATTGATTATTTCTTAAATAACAAAGATGAAATTTCAGAATATATCTATAATTCAAAACTATCTAATTCTTTAAAAAAAGAAGCTTTATCAAAAATAAAGAGTATAACAGAGGAAGAACTTAAAGAAGATATTAAAAATCTTTATAAAGACATTAAAAACTTGAATAAAACAACAATAAAAACAAAATTAGTGCAACAAATATGAACAGAAAACATGAAATAGCCAGTGAAATTAAAAAAACTAAAAACCTCAATAAGTTACTAAGACTTTCTAAATCATTTATTGATAATGAAGGTGGTGAACTTTTTTATTTATTAGAAGATAAAATTACTTCTTTTGAGAAAAATAAAAATTTTCAAGAAAAATATTTGCATCCAATTTTAATTCACTCTTGTAAAACATTAGATTTAAAAAGTTTAAATTTCTTTTTTACAAAATTTGAAATTCAAGCTAATTTTGAATTACTTTTTTCCTTACTGTATTATTCAATTAGAAAATTTAATGTTTTTAAATATGTTTATGATTCTTTTAATCTTAATTTAAATGGAAAATATGCTGTTGTTTTATTATTGTTTGTTCAACATACTAATAAAAAGTTAGCCAAAGATATTATTGATCACATTGATTTAAACTGTTCCAGCAACATAGAACAAATATTATCTTTTTTATTAGAAGCAAAAGAACATGAGTGTTTTAAAAAATATACAAAATATGAATATGCTTTTTCTGATTTTATTTTAGATTTTGATTATGAAAATAAAGCTATTTCAAAATATCCTCTTTACAAAGATAGAATAAGTGATTTTGATAAACATGTTTATGAAGAAAGATATAAAAACTATTTAATGAAAAAGGTAAATTCATTTTGAAAAAGAAAAAACTACTTAAAATAATAAATAATGAAAAAGATTTAGATAATTTTTTGTCTACTACTAACGAAGAAGATTTTTTATTAGGAATTAAACAAAGTATTGAAAGTAAAAATATTACTGCATTAAAAAAGTTTATCGAACATATTAATATTTACAGAAGTCATAAAACAAAAAATTCTATATTTAATCAGGCATTAGATTATTCTATTTTTCAAAATCATTATGATAGTATTTATTACTTATTTCAAAACAAAAACTTTAATATTAATGAAGAACTTGTTATTAATTCAATTAAACACGCTATTTTTCCAGTCTCAAATAATTCATTAGCAGTTATATTAAATAATACTAAATTCAAAAAAGAACATTTTATTACTCTTGTTTCACTTTATTTATTTAATACTGAGTTTATTCATAAAGAAAATATTTCTAATTGTTTAAATGAAATTCATTCTCACTACCCTTTTTCTTCAAAAGAAGTTTATGATTTTTTATTTTTAAATAATTCATTTCATCTTTTACAATTTCAAAAAAATTCTGGATTTGAAGAATATTCTTTTTTTGATTTTATTTCTTCTTTTGATAAAGATAATTACATAATAAAAAAATTACCAGAATATAAAAAGTATATTGATAATTCTCAATTATTTCATTATATTGATTATTTAAATAAAATAAAAATTCAAGAAAATTTTAATAAATTTTAAGGAAAATCATGAGTACATTATTATTAAAATCTAATAACTTAAAATTATTAGAATCGACATTAGATATGCATATTCAAAATAATATGACTTATAAACTTCTAGGTTTCGCCAAAACTGCTATTAATTTAAACAAGGTAGAAGCATTTAAAATAATATATAACAAGTCAATACAAAAAGACAATAAAAATCCTGATTTAAATATTTTTTTTAAAGAAACTTTTTTAAAAGCATGTGAATATAAAAGAAACAAAATTTTATCTTTTTTATTTTCGAAAGAAGAGTTTCAGATTGATTCTTTTAATCAAAAAATAGGATTTTCTTTTGCAATTAAAAATAAAACCACTTTTAAATTATTAGTTGATAAATATACACTTAAAGAAGAATATTATACTGACATAATTTATAGTCTTGTTTGTAATTATCAAAAAAAGAATAAAAAACATATTTATTATATGACTAAAATATTAGTTGATAAATTTGGTTATTTTCCTTCTGAAAAACTCTATAATAAAATTTTGGAAAATGAATCTTTTGAAAAATTAAATAGTTTAAGAAATCGAGGTGATTTTAAGTTTTCTGAATATCTTGATTATTTCGAACAGGATAAATATATTATTTATAATTATAAATCTTTATTATCAAGAAATTCACCAAGCATTGAAGAAGAATACGATATAATTATAAAAAAGATAAAAATATCTAACTTTTAACACTCTTTTATTATTTTTTTTTAATGTTAAAATTCATTTATCAACAAAAATAATAAGTATGTTTAAATTTCAAGAAGAATCAAAAAATGCAGCAAAAAAACTTGGATATTCTCAAAACCTTTCTTGGTTAGGCGAAGGTGAATTTGGTGCGGTATATGAAATAGAAAATACAGACAAAGCAATTAAAATTACGACAGATGAAGACGAAATTATAACAGCTTATAAGCTTTTAAATAAAAACACTGATTATTTTGTTCATATTTATAATATTGAAAAAATAAATAATCATGAATATGCAATTATCATGGATAAAATTGAAACAAAAGGTGTTCCACAATTGTTTGAAGTTATTTTAAAAGAAGCAGAACAACAAATGTGTCATTATTTAGAAATTAATTTTGAAAAAACTTTTTATAATATTCCAAAAGAAGCTAAAAATTTAATTGATGTTCTTAAAGAAGCAAATAATGAAGCTCAAAAAATAGGATTTATTAATAATGATATTAGCATTAACAATATAGGAAAAAAGAAAAATGGGGATTTTGTTATTTTTGATCAACACTCTGGATTTTCAAAACTTCAAATTCAAGATGAATTAAATAGAATTTTTAATAAAGCTAAAAAAATAAAACCATAATTTATTGATTTACTTAATAAAGTATCTATTCATTCAGGGAGTTTAAAAAAAGGATTTAAAAGATATTTGTATAATATTATGTGGAACAAAATATATTTTGCTAATTTAGATGAAATTAAAGATAATAAAGATATTATTTTTAAATATTTAAAAAGTAATAATTTTAATACTATGGATGATTATAATAAAAATAAGTTAATAGAAAAAGTAGAAGAAAAAATGAATAAAGCAACTCACTCTGAAAAAGTTGCTTTATTAGAAGAAAAATACAATAAAAAAATTAATAATGAAAATAAATTAATTAAAGAACTTTAAAAAGATTCAAGTAATTTACACACCTCTTTTATTTCAACTTTAAATTCTTCTTCTTTTTCATTAAAGTATTTAATAGTGAAATCAAGAGGTCTTACTTAATTTTCATAGTAAACTTCTTTTATTTCTTGCTCTCTATATTTTTCTTTTTTTTTATTATATTTATTTTCTATTTTTTTTATTTCTTTTCTTATTAAATTTTCACAATAAAATCCGTTTTCTCTTAATTTAAATAATAATTTTAAATCTTTTAATTCTTTTAATTCTAAACCTGAACAACTCAAATTATAACTTCTTATATACTCTTCTTCTGCATATATATCTTTTGGATTATTAATTCCATCATTATAATATTGGTAAATAATTTCTAATTCTTCTTCTATCTTTTCTTTTATATATAAATCTAACTCCTTATCATTTAAGATTTTTTTTTCTTTTTTATATGCTTTTTTTGAATCAATTTTTATATCAAAATATAAATTTGATTTATATGAAGTATAAATTGAAAAATAATTATTTGATAAAGGATTTTGCGTAACATTAGGAATTTCTTTAACTTTTGTGTCGTAATTTCTTTTAAGTTCTACTAACGCTTCTTTTAAATCTTGTAAATTATCTGAAAAAATAAGCGTTCATTATTTGCTTTATTATTTTCTATATTAATTCTAAAATAAGGTTCTATTTTCTTTTCTACTTTTTCTAATGATAATTGATACATAGCTTTACTTCTCTTATTTCAAGTTTAATTTATTTTATCAATTTTTAATAACAAAAACAAGTTTTTTTATTTTTTATATCGATGAAAAAATTGAAAGTTTTTTTTTATATGATAAATTTTTAAAAAATAGTAATTATTTTAAATAACAAAAAAATGGAACATGGAATGTCAAATATATTCAAAAAGTTAACTTATATATTATTTTCAACAACATTGTTAACAGCAAATTATGCTAACGCACAAGAAACTGATAATTATTCTTGCCTTGAAGATTCTTACTCT
>Ga0208300_100317_pt1 | contig 40603 bp, 48 predicted proteins | sample 23_taG_FD_184096 | JGI IMG/M metagenome (GOLD analysis project Ga0208300, IMG submission 184096) | Marine viral communities from Cariaco Basin, Caribbean Sea - 23_WHOI_OMZ (SPAdes) (version 2) | ecosystem: Environmental > Aquatic > Marine > Oceanic | place: Caribbean Sea: Cariaco Basin...
GTACAAATAAACTTGGTGCTTTTTTACCGATTGTTTTACCGTATAATCCTTTTTGCCACGCTTTATAATTATTTTTTTCAATAATTATATCATTACCGTTTTCAAGTACTTTATTAGCTAATACATTATGTAGGTATTTTCTTTTAGAAGCTTGTAAACGTTGTAATTCTTTTAACTTATTTTCTAATTTTAAATAATTATTACTTTTAGTCCAATTTGTTTTACCTTTAATATTTTTACCTTTACGTTTAAGAAAACGTTTATCTTTGATAACCCAAGTATCGTTTTCATAATTATCAGGATTATTTAATCTTAAAGAACGAGCTTTTTTACGTTGAATTTTTTTAATGTCTTTTTCAATGTCATTAAGTTCTTGGCAAAATGGTGCTAGTAATGCTTTAGAAGAACCTACCGAAGCAATAGTAGAAACACCAATATCAATGCCATTTCTACCATTATTAAAGATTTGGTTAGATTTAAGTTTTGGCAAACCTTCTAAAATAAGTTGCAAATAAAATTTAGGTTTGCCTTTTATTATTTTTCTAACAATTCTACAAAATTTAATAGTAGAGTTTAAAGCGTGTTCTTGAACACCGTATTTATCATTATTTTGAAGTATAATTTCGGATTTAATACCATTCCAAGAAAAAATATTATTTTTAAAAGATAAACACGTATTAGATTTACCTTCCATAGAACGTATACCGTTTTTCCAAGATTTAAAACGAGGTTTACCGCCTTTTTTACAAACCCATTTATAATAAGTATCAAATACTCTATCGGAAAGTTTTTGAATAGAAACACTATCAAGATGATCTTTCATATAGCATTTATTTTTAATGTCTTTTGCAAGTTTTTGAAGGTCATTTTTAGTAATTTTATATTCAACTCTTAAATTATCAAAAATAGTTTGAGCTTCCGCTTTTGAGTTATCTTGTTTATAGAGTTCTATTGCGTGTTGATAACGATTATCAGAAAGCATTAAATTATGACGTTTAAATAATTCACCTAATATAGCGTTATAAAGTTCTTTTGCAGCGTTAAATTTAATGTTATATTTTTTCTCAGAGTGTTTAGAAACCTTTAAAGGGAATTCATGAATAAAAGAAGATGTAGAAGGTTTCTTTCTAATTCTCTTTTCAGGCATAGTTGTGAAACATTTAGTCCAATTATCATATTCTAATAAAGCATAATAAGTATATATTTGATTAAGTCTTGAAGAAAGTTTATTAATATTAGAAGAGGATATTTTAAGATTATTAGATTTATTCAAAGATTGAATAGTATTTTTAATATCACGTTTAGATAAATTGTGTTTATTAGCAAGTTCTTTAAATTGAGATTTAGCAACTCTTTTCTTAGTTTTGTATAAATCAACTAAGATTTTAAATTCACTTAAATTAGAAATATACTTATGTTTAATAAGTATATTTTTAATAGTTAATTGATAGAGTTGCTTAAAGTTTTTCATAGTGAGATTATAATACAATCTCAATTTATTTCAATATGTTATTGAAATAAATCGAAGAATAAATAAAAAAAGTTAAAAATTCATCCCCATAGATGAATCAAGGGGCATTCTTTTTAACGGTTTTGGTAAACGAAAAGAAAAAAATCATAAAATAGAAAACAAATATATGTATAAGTATTTTCTTTTTTTTATTTTTCATATCTTTAATTCTACACAAAACCATAATAGAAGTAAAAATAATAATTATTAAAATCGCGCCAAATTGCATAAAAATCCTTTTTTATAATATACAATAATATACTATTTATAAAAAAAATAAACAAAAAAAAAGATCTATAAAATAGATCTTTTTCTTAAATATTATAAAGGTATTACAAGAGCCAGAAAGCCGCACCAGCCCCCGCTAAAAAGCTGTATTTAAGTGTCTTATTATTTCTGGTCTTAGGATTTAAAAACCAAGTATGAAATGCAAAACCACCTAATACTAATAACTTAATCATAAACCACAAACCACCAGTAAAAAATGATAAAGCAAGAGCCGCCAAAATTAAATAAGAAGGACGAATAGGAGATTTACGTGCATAACCACCCACAACAGGTAGATATTTAACAGTGTCATCGAAAGTATTAGTTGTTGCTTTTGCAACGGTTGCAACAGTTTTAGTAGTTGAATTAGTCATAGAATAAATCCTCAAATGTTTTTGTATTGTCTATATAATAACAAAAAAAAATTAAAAAAGCAAACATTATTTTTTAATAAATAATAGAACAATCCATTTTAATATTAAATAATTGTTTTCCAATAGGTAATTGAAATTTTTCTTCTCTATTAATAACACCTTCCTTTATTTTAATTAATAAAGAAATAATTAAATTACTTATAGTATCATTATATTGTTTTTTATTATCAATATCAATACTATCTAAATGTAGATAACTTGTATACTTTAAGATTTGTCCATAAAGTTCTTCGCTAACATTTGAAAAATCATCATGAGTTAATTTCTTAGTAACTTGTTTAAATTCATGTATTTCATCTACAAAATCATCATCATACTCTTCTAATGGTTTTAATTTTAAATTAAAATAAAACTTTTTTGCTAATTTATCTTTTTTATAATAAGGGTTATCAATATTAATGTTAATAGAACTCGTTGCTGTATCTATCAGTAATGATGATATACTTTGAATTGTTGATAAGACACTGGTTATATTATGTTTATTAGGATCTCCTTTATGTTTTTCTGTTATTTTTTTAGCATAATGTCCTAATAATTCATTATCTGTTGAATAACAATAATAATACTTTTCTCTCATTAATAATTCCTTGATTTTTCATAAAAATATGTTAATATATTGGCAAATAATATAACATAAATAATATGTTTGTAAAGTAGGAGATAATAAATGGGTACAGTTTTAAATTCAGTTAATGAAAAAACAAAAATTGTAGGTGAAAATAGAATGCAGTTGCTTTTGTTTACATTAGCAAATTTAGATCAAAGATTTGGTATTAATGTATTCAAAGTAAGAGAAGTGTTAAAATGTCCCAAATTAACTCGTGTAATGGGTTCTAATAAAGCAATAAGAGGAATGACAAATATAAGAGGTGAAACAGTCCCTGTGATAGATCTTGCTGCCAGTATAGGATTTGAAGAGACAAATATGGAAAATTCTATGTTAATATTAACAGAGTATAATAACTCCATACAAGGCTTTGCTGTTGATAGTGTACAAAACATTCAAAATGTTTCTTGGGAAAAAGTTGAGGATGCACCTGAAACTCTTGGTAATGATCACCATCTTACAGCAGTGGTTAATCTTCCAAATGAATTAATTAATATTATAGATGTTGAAGATGTATTATCTAAGATATCACCGAAATTTGCAAAATATGCCAAAGATGACTATGATACAGGACTAAGTAATATAGAAAAAGAAGGTTTACATAAAAGAATTTTAATACTTGATGATTCAGTTGTAGCAAGAAAACAATTGAGTAAAGCAATTAAGGATTTAGGTTTTCAAGTAGATGAATTTAAAAATGGACAACAAGCATTAGAACATGTAAATGAAATATTAAAGAAAAATAAAAATTTAAATAAAGTTTATGATTTAATTATTTCTGATATTGAAATGCCTAAGATGGATGGATACACATTTGTATCAAAAATGCGTGAATTAAGGCAAGATATCAAAATAATTCTACATACTTCGCTGAGTGGTGTTTTTAATAAACAATTAGTAGAAAAAGTAGGTGCTGATAGTTTTATTCCTAAATTTGAACCTAAGACGTTGGGTGAAGAAATAGAAAAATTATTAGAAATTAAATAATGAATAATCAAGAAAAAATATTACTAAAAATACAAAAATCTGAAACTCCTGTCTTTTTAAGACAGGATTTTTTTGATTGTCCTTCCTCTACTCTATCAAAAACACTAAATAAACTAATAAAGAAAAATATTATAAGAAGAGTATCAAAAGGTGTCTATGTTAGAATAAGAAAGAACAGAATAAATGATAAATGGATGTTTGATCATAATGGCGGAAAAGATGGTTTATTAATTGAAATATTAAAAAGGTTAAACATTGACTATGATACTTCTCAATTAGTATTTGATTTTTTAAATGGAGATAGTAATCAAATTCCAGCTAATTTTAATATTCAAGTTCATAATACAACAAGAAAAATAAATTTAGAAATATAAAAAAAAGCGAGAATTTATCTCGCTTTTTTATTAAATATTTTTGAATCCGATAGATAAGCTATCTAAAATATCTTCAACAGCTAATACACCAAGATAAGAACCATCTTCACATTGTACAACAGCCAAGTGGTCAAGAGTATTATTTAAATCAGACAATACATGACTTAATGTATCGTTTTCTTTTACAATAAGAAGGCTGTGTAAGTAGTCACCGAAGACTTTATCTTCATTTTGTAAAATACCCTTTAAAATATCTCTAACGATTACAACACCGATAGGCTTGTTATTTTCGTCTGATACAATTATTCTACTATGGTGAAAACGTAAAATATCTTCTTTGAAATCTAAAATTCTTTTGTCAAATCTTACTTTTTCAATTTGAGTTTTACATTTCATAATATCTTTAACTGTTTTTTCACTTAACTTTAAAGTGTTATCAATAATATCAAGCTCTCTATCTTTAATGATGTCATATTTGTTAGCTTCTTTAATAATTGTTTTTACTTCAATTAATGATACTTCTGTTTCAATATTATTTTCTTTGATGAAAGGACGACAAATTTTAGTTGAAATCCAAACCAAAGGTTTAATTAAAAAATTAAAAATAACTAAAACAGGGCTAACAAACAATGCTAACTTTAATGGATTTTGAGCCGCTACTAACTTAGGAATCATTTCCGCAAAATATAAAATTAAGAAAGTAAAAAGTATAGTAAAAAGTATATTAATATTAAATTCAAATCCAAAAATATAAAAACTTGGAATTACACCAAATAATTGTGCTGTCATACCACCAATGATTATACTACCACCAATATTTACGACTGTATTCAAAATAATAATGGTTGAAATATAATTATTTTTGTTTTTAAGTATTTTATTTAAAGCACGAGTAGAAATACTTTTAGGGTGCTCTTTTTGATGAATTAAAAACTTATTTTTGTTCAATGATAAAACGGCAGATTCAGAGAATGATAAAAACCCTGAAGCTAAAATAACAGAAAAAACCATTATTATTAAAAAAACATATTCTATGTTCAATCTAAAATCTCCTTTGTAAAATTATTATTTATGTTTTGTTTAGAGATTATATTATATACTACTTAACTTAAAAAATCAATATAATAATATACTGATTGGTAAAGTTTTTTTATATTTTTTATCAATTAATGTAATACAAAAGTTAATTTTGTAATATAAGTGATCTTTTTTTACTTCTTTTGGAAAATTTAATAAAGTTGTTTCTTTTTTTGATTTTTTAATTGTTCTTTTTGATTTCTTTTTATAGCAGATTTTCGTTTTTTTCTATTTTTTTCACTATTATTTTCAAAGAATTCACGCTTTCTTGCTTCAAAAATAATCTTATCATCATCACAAGCTCTTTTAAATCTTCTTAATAGTTTTTCAAAATTTTCATTTTTTCTATGTTGAACTTTTGCCATAATATTCTTGGTTGTTGTGTTTATATTATATACAAGAAATATAAAAAATCAAATATCACAATGTTGAGAAAGCTTATTTAAACTATTAAATGAATTTTTTAATTCAAAATTAAATGTTCTTCTTTTATTAAATTTGGTTAAAAAAGTCAATATATAATGACTTTATATATATTATGATATTTTTTTTAATTTTTTTTTACTATATAATTCATAAACTTAATAAATAAATATAAAAAAAGTTTAAAAAAATTATTAAATGTTTTTCAATTCTTACCGATAAATTAAGTATCAAGAATGTGGAGACAAAAATAATGCAAAGAAAACTAAATGCTTATCAACAAGTTCTAAATCAAAGTAAACAAGAAAATATAAGTTATAGAATTTTTGATAGTATCGAAAAATATATTAAAGATGGTACTAATCAAGAATATTCAAAATTGATAAGAACAAAAATGTTAAGTACTGGACATTATTTATGTTTAACAGCATTAGAATATTTATCGAATAATATTCCAAAAGAAATTGAAAACTCTATTTTAATTCTAATTAACGGTATAGCTCAAAGAATTAAAATGGAAGTAAAAAATGAATTTTCACAAGATTTTTCACAAGCCTATAAAGCTCTTGAAGAACTAAAGAAAATAACCAAGTAAATTAAATATGGGGAGAAAATAATATGATTACTATAGGTTCAAACTCAGCGTCATTAGGTATGGCAAATTTATTAAACAATATAAGCTCTGAAATGAATAAAAGTGCAGAGATTATTTCAAGTGGTAAAAGAATACTAACAGCAGCCGATGATCCAGCAGGTATTGCAATAGCAACAGATATAAGAACAGATCGTGATTCTTATTCAGTAGTTAAGAAAAATATTAGTTCTGGTCAATCTCTTTTAGATGTATCTAACACTGCTCTTGGTTCAGCAAGTAATATTCTAAATGAAATGAAGCAGCTTGCACTTGAATCAAAGAACGATACACTATCAACAGATCAAAGAACAGCAATTCAAAACACTTTTGCAGAATTACAAAGTCAATATGATGAAACAATAGGTGGTGCAGAACTGTTTGGTAAAAACTTGTTAACAGCAGGAGCGGGTGACGTTAATCTACAAACAGGAATAGGCGCAGGAGCAGCAAACGAAACTACAATTACAGCCGCTGATACAAGTTCTACAAACTTAGGTGTTGATGCAGGTACTATAAATGTAGGCACAATAGCAGACGCAGATACAGCCATTACAGCTATTGATACAGCGTTAACAAGTGTTGGAACTAATCAGGCTATAATGGGTGCTCAATCAAGAGGTCTTGAAACTCGTTTAGATACCGTTAAAAATCTTGAAGAAAACTTAACAGGAGCACTTAGTAGAGTTGAAGACGCTGATATGGCAGCAGAAACTTCTAAGTTTAATCTATTGCAAACTCAACAACAAATGGCATTACAATCTTTATCAATTGTAAATTCATTTCCTCAAAGTGCATTAAGTTTATTAAGATAAAAAAGAATAATAAAAAACCTGCTTAAAGCAGGTTTTTTATTAAATATTAATATTGTTCATGTTCTGACAATAAATTCATGTTGTTATCAAAAACAAAAGTATAAATACTTTCAGTTTCGCCTTTACCTTCAATTTCACCAACATTGGGAACTTTATATTTTTCAAAAATATTAATCATTTCTTGATCATTTTCCATATATAGTTCACTAATTAAATCATGTTCTAATTCCAAATCTTCGCTATAATCTTCTTCATAAATCTTTTTTAAGATCTCTGTTTGTGCTTTTTGGGGGATATAAAAAGCTTTCTCGATAACTTCATAATCACCTAATGTTTCATCTAAATTTGATGTGGCAATAAATAGATTTTCAAGATTAAAAACTTCATTGTCTTCTAGTGTTATACCAAATGAAAATCTAACTCTTTTCTCTTCAATAAATCCCCCAATATAAATTGATTCTTCTTCATCTTCTATATATGGATTTTCAATAATACAAGAATTAATGTTTGAATCTTCAAAATTTAATATTTGATTTTTTTCATTATCATAATCAATATCTTCAAATTCTTCATCATTTGTATATTCTATCTCAACTCTTGTTGAATCTTGTAATATAGTAGAATATTTACCGTATAAAGAAGTATAATTGAAAAATTCAAGTTCTATACCATCTGAAAACTCTGTTCCTAATTTAATCTCTTCACCATCTTCAATTAAATCAAGAATTTCAGATTTCACATTTTCATCTTCAACCTTTCCAAAGGAGAATTCTCCACCAGTTGATTGAAAAGTAATTTTAATATATTGTGACATTAAAGCCTCCTTTTATTTTTTTATATATTATATACAAATATATAGAAAAAACAATATAATTTTTTAAATAAATAAATTTAGTGCATTTAAGATTTTTATTATTTTTCAAGAATTCGTTTCCAATCTATAACAACACCAGCTTTTAAGTCTAATGTTTCTTTAATATAAATAAATGGTGAATAATTATATAAGACATAAACACTAAGAATTGTTCCTTCATTAGTATTTTTTTCTTTAACAATTCTAAATTTCAAAGGAAAATTATCAGGTGAATCGCTAACTATCTTATTTAATGTAAAAATTATTTCATTATTTAATATTTCATAATCATAAAGAATGTGTAAGTTAGTATTATTTTTAACAAGATTAACTTGTTTTTTATCAGTAACCCCTCTAATAAAAAAATCACTAAATGAATAAGAAAATTTACTTTCTAAAAATGTTTTTAAAAATTCGCCTTTACCTTTCAATTTATCAAGAACTAAATCAGGAATATCTTCAACATTAATTTCATTATTAAAAGTATTTCCTCCTATTATATTAAAAGGCATATGATAGTAATCTGTATCCATAACAAAAAATCCCATATGAGATAATTTACCTACTAAATAAGGTTTACCAGTAACAGAAGTATCAATAGTAAAGAAACCTAAATAAGTATTGGCTTTATTATTAGAAAATCCTTCAAAAATTTCTCCATCTTCAATACGATCAAAGGTTATTGTTCTTTCACATAAATTTTCTCCATATTTTGAAGCTCTGTATTTAATATACTCTTTAATTTCTTCACTAACTTGTAAAATTATTGGTGTATTAGTAACAAAAGAAGGAATAGTTATTTTTTCTTCTTTGTATTGGTTAGCATTAAAAGAAGCAATAATATTACCGTCAGGAAAACAAGTTAAATAAAGGGCAGGAAATGTAGGTTTATAATCTGAAAATAATAATGTTTTAGAACCTTTTTCAAAATCATAGGGAAAAGCTCCTTTTAATGGAATTTCTGAATAATATATTTTATCTTTAAAGTAATTCATATCAAAACTATTAGAAAAGTTTTTAAAAGTTTCTTTATATTTTTTATCTAATCTAAATCTTGTAACAGCATTTCCTGATCTTTTTAGATCATTATAGATTCCTGTTAATTCTGGAATATGAAAAAATAATTCTTTACTTGAAGAATAACCTTGAAAATTTTCTGTATTCTCCAAATAATATTTCATTGTAGAACGATTAAATTCAAAAGAGTCTTTTAATTCAAAATAAGATTTTTGAATTGAATTACTATTTTCAAGAAAATCAGGTAAAGATTTTGCCAATGGTATACTTTTACCTAAGTTCTCATAAGCTTCTTGTTGTTTTTTACTAAAGTCATATTCAACCGTGCTTCCTAATAATGAGGAAGAAGATAATAAAAATAATAATAATATTTTTTTAAACATAAATCACCTCTTTATTAATTTATATTAAAAAATATAATTGACAAGAAATTAAAAAGATTTATTTTAATATAAAGGAAAATTTAAAATGAATAATGGAAAATATACATTAAATAAATTATTAAATGAAGATTTTAGAAATTATACTGTTTTTTTATCTCGGTATTATTTAATAGAAGATAGAGAAGAGTTTAGAAAATTATTATTTGATATTAAAAGATTTCATATATTAATAAATAAGATTATATTAATGACTTCAAACTATGTGGAAGAATCTTTGGAAATAAATAATATTATTTTTGATTATTTATATTATTTAAAAAATGATAAAAAAATAGAAATTAAAGAAAAGCATTTGTATAGTTTATTAGATTTAAATAATTTAATTTTTTATAATGAAATAAAAAAAGATGAAAAAATAAAAACTATTATAAATGTGTATATAAATAATAAAAAATTATTTGAATTAATAAAAGTTTCTTTAATATCAACTTATCAACTTTTTTTAGATAAAAGTAATGAATGTATAGATTTTAAAAAAATAATAATAGAAGATAAATTTAATAAATTTTAATATATTAACATCAAATTAATTTTAATAATTTTTGTTTTTCCAATTTAAGATTAGTCCTTGCCTGATTCTCCCAAGTATCAAAACCATATTCAGAAAAGTAAATTTGTTTTTGTTGTAATAATGTATCAATAAATTTAATTGTTCCTTCATAAAAATCTTTATCAGAAATAAATTTGTATTCTTTTCTAACAAGTTTTCTAATCTTTTCAAATTCTTCATAAGAATAGCCTAAATAAGACATATCAACATCAAAAATAACATTAGAGCGTTCATCAAAAGGAATATGATTTTCAGTACCAATAATTATTTTTTGAGCTTCTTTTATTTCACTATTATATTTTTCATAAAATTCAGGTGAATTAGATTGTAAAAAGAAGTCAATAAATTTTGCACTTAATTTTTCATTTGTATGATTATCATTATTAGAATTAAAATTAAAAGGAAGGTAAATAACGTCATGAAAAATCCATGCTAATTCAGTAACAATATCAACTTCAAAATCTTTTATTTTATCAAAAATTAGAAAACCATATACAATATGATCCCAATTATGATAAAATCGATGACTTTCATTATAATAGTTTTTAACTTGATTAAACAATTCTGGATATTTTAAAAGAAGTTGGCTATTAGTAACAAACATAGATTTAATAAAAAAGTTACCTTTCTTATCCTCATAATTTAAAGATTAAATATATTATACTAAAAAAATAAAAATAATGCAATATTATAATTTATAACGTTCTATTATTCTTTCGATAGTTATGCAGTTCATGTCTAAATTACAAACAGCCATGAAATCAACATATCCATTGGGAGTTGTAAAATGATAAATATTATTATGTTCATTAACAATAGTTAAATAATTAATATTTCCTCTATAATTGTAACTTTCTTTGTTGTTACTTTTAACTAATATATCATAACTATCACTATCACTTGTTTTACCAGATTTTATGATTTTTGTTTCTACATTAATTTCAATTAAACTATTTTGACTTGGAAGAACTTGAGATGTTAAAAAACTAATTAAAAAGGCAGATATAAATAAATGTAATGAAATAAAGTTAAAAACGTATATTAAAATTTTATCTTTTAATTTTTTTTTATTCTTTAAAGTTTGTTTTTGTTTTGAATACAACCAAAACTTAATAATTTCAGAAAAAATAATACTAAAAAAGGTAAAAAAAGTTAAAATAAAAAATGAAAAAGGTTTAATTAAACTAGAACTATGAAATAAAAACAAAAAAGTATCAGAAAATAAATATGCCATAGTTATTAAAAAAGAGAATAATAAAACATATGATATTAAAAATGAAAGCTCCAAACCGAAAAAAGCAAAAAATAAAATAAAAAATAAATAAAAATTTTCTTCAAAAATATTGAAATTTTTTGAAAGAATTAAAAAAGTTATAATTGTTAAAAAATATATAATGAATGTTGCTTTAAATAATGGATATTTATTTTTTATAAAAAAAGACATAAAAGATAAAAGCTATTAAAAGATTAATAGCTTTTTCTAAGAAGAATAAAAAAATCTATGCTAATAGCTATTATTAAAACTGAAAGTAAAATAATAAAAAATGTATTCATGTTGTATTCCTTTTTTTTATGATAATAAAGATAATAAAACAAAATAAAAAAAAATCAATAAAAAAAGCAGATATTTGATTATCTGCTTTTTTACCTAATAAAACTAACTATTGATTATCTATTTGTTATTCATCTTTATAAACAACAAATTCTTTTTTCAAAATATCATATTCTTCTGGTACTATTTGTGATACTTCATTACCGTCTTGATCTTTATGTAATGTAATATCCTTACCTTCAAATAATGCATCAATCTGATCTTTATCAATCGTATCGTAATAAATTAGACCTTTTGCAAATTCTCTAAGAAGATTTTTGTTTTCTTGAAGAATTTTACATGCTCTTTTATAATTACGTTCCAAAATCTTTTGCATTTCAGCTTTATCTTCTGCTGAAAGATTGCTTTGAAATTCATTATCTTTATAACCAAGAGTTAAAAGATTATTTGAACCCAAACCACAATATTTAATCATACTTTCAGCTTTTTTAGTAGCAACTTCAAAGTCATTACTTGCACCAGTTGTTACTTCATCAGCGCCCATAAGAAGTTCTTCTGCAATTCGACCACCGTATAGTGAAGAAATACTTGCTTCAAGTTCTTTTCTTGAATGACTATATTTTTCACCTTCTGGAATATACATAGTAACACCTAATGCTCTTCCTCGTGGAATAATAGACACTTTATGAACTTTCATGTGTTCTTCACCAATATCTTTTGAAACAATAGCGTGTCCAGCTTCATGATAAGCGGTCATCCACTTCTCTTTTTCACTCATTTCAATCGCTAATTTGTGTCCCATCGCAAGTTTAGCTTGTGCTTCTTCAACATCTTCAAGTTGAATTAACTTTTTACCTTTACGACTCGCTAATAAGGCAGCTTCATTAACAAGATTTTTAAGTGTAGCACCAGACATTCCGCTTGTATGGTGTGCAATGAATTCAAGATCAATGCCTTTTTCAGCTTTTACTTTATCCATATACATTTGTAGAATTTCCATACGACCTTTATAATTAGGAAGTGGAACAGTAATTTCTCTATCAAAACGACCAGCACGAGTTAAAGCAGGATCAAGTTTATCAGGGAAGTTAGTAGCACCTACAATGACAATATCTGCATTTTCATTTTCAACAAAACCATCAAGTTCTGTAAGTAGCTGGTTAAGAGTTCTATCGCTATCAGCACCATTACGATCAGAACCACGCTTTCTACCTACACCATCAATTTCGTCAATAAATACGATACAAGGCATATTTTCACGAGCCGCTTTAAATAGATTACGTACATTTTCAGCACCTTGTCCTTGTAGAGAACCAGCAAAAGTAGAGCCATTAGTTGAAATAAAGTTATAATCAGTTTCATTAGCAATAGCTTTCGCTAATAGTGTTTTACCAACACCAGGCTCACCATTAATAAGAATCCCTTTTGGAGTATAACCGCCAAGTTCATTAGTTGCTTGCTTTTTATTAAGTAAGTCAACAACTTCACTTACTTCTTCTTTAATTTCATCAATACCTTTAACTTGTGCAAGAGTTACATTAGGTTTTTCTTTAATAATTTCAAAACTTTTACCTTGAAGCAAAGGATTTTTCTTAGTAAGCATACGTCCAATACCAGATACAATAAGTAAAACAGCAAGCATAATAAAGAAAGTAATAATATAAGGTGTCCAAGAAAAACTTTGTCCTACATTATTTTCATTATAAGAAATACCTTTCTGATTTAACATAGCTTTTAATTGAGAGCTATCTCCTGTTTTAAAATTGTGTGTATTACCTTGTTTATCTGATACTGCCAAACTACTTACATTATCCTGAATAGTAATATCTACATAAGCAATATCACCGTCTTGAATATCCTGAATTAAATCAGAATAAATGTACTCATTAGGGATAGAACTTTTGATTTCATTTGTATTTTCTAAATAAACGGTAGAGGAAAAAATAGCAATAAAAGCAACAAAAAACACTTTACCTTTTAAGGGGTTAGTATCTAAAGAAAGAAGTTTGAAAAAATCTTTAGAATAAAGAGTTCCAAATTGACTTAAAAAGAAGCCAAAAAATGCTGTATCTTTATGCATAGGGTTGTTTTTGAAAGAAGTTCTAAATTCAAAATAAATAAAAACTGTTGCAATTAATGTTAGAAGTCCAAAAATTTGTAGAGCAAGGATGATATTAGATTGTACATCATTTTTAATATTAATAATGCTGTAATTAATATTGTTAAGTTCAATTAAATTCATAAACATACTTTGTTCTGTAATATTTGTTATTTCAACAATGTTTTCTTTATCTTTAAATTCAATATAAAAATTATTGTTACTATTAATAACTTTATTAATTTTGTTAGCTTCTTTATCAGAAAGCATGGAAACAAATTCACTTTCTGTGATTTTATTATCAGATATTTCAGGATATACAGCCATTGAAATAAATGTTGAAATTAAAATAGCAATAGCAGTTGTAATGAATAAGTTAAATACAATTCCAAAGATAGAATTCTTGACCATAAAAGGTTTCTCCTAATTATTTTTCAGCTATTATATTATAAAAATTCTATTTTATCAAGTAAATTAATTGAAAATTATAAAAAATAGTATAAATTAAATAAAAAGTTACAAAAGGAGAATAATGAAATGTTTAAAAAAATGGCATCCGAAGCACTAGGTTTATCAGATATAGGAAAAATTATAAATAAAGAAGACTTTGATAAAGTAGATACAGATGATTACATATTTAATGAAGAAAATGAAAAAATTTATTTTTTAATCAAATCTAAAAAAGATGAGTATTGTTTCACCAATAAAGCGCTTATTCATTTAGATGGCGACAGTGCAGTAAGTAGCAAACGTGTTTTAAAACGTTACGATTATAAAAATAATGCAATAAAAAATGTAACATTAGAAACAGCAGGAAGAATTGATTTAGACGTTGAAATTAAATTTTTAATTGGTGAAGAATCATTTAGTATAGATGTAGACAAAAAGCAACTTGAAGATTTAAAAGATCTTTATAAAGCGTTACACAGAATTGGTTCTTTACAAAATTCAGGTGAATATAAACATACTATGAGATTAAAAACATTGGACATCACCAAGCATAGGCTTGAAGGAAGAGAAGGAGAAATTGCTCCAGTTGATTTTATTTCTTTATCTGATTCTGTTTATGAATGGTTGGATAAATCTTATAAAAACAACTATAAAGAAGATTATTCAAAAGTTTTTGAATTATATATCAAAAATTAAATAAAAAAGGAGTATTAATTACTCCTTTTTTTAATTTGTAATAATTTAATTATTATATTTTTACTTTTTTTCGTAGATTAAAACCTTTTTGACATTTGATAATATCTTCTACATTATCTCCAAATATTTGATTTAATTTTTCAACTTTTTCTCTTTGACTACCTTGAAAGTCTTGCATAAATGTAAATGCTTTTATCTGTTCATCTTTGAATTCTATATTTTCTTTAAAAACTGAAGAATGATTTAATATATATTCAATATCACAAGCGTCACCAATATCTTCTAATTTTATTTTCATTAAATGAGAACAATTCAATCCATTAAAATTTTTATCATCAAGAACTGTTTCTCCTACTTCCGAAAATCTCATGGATATAATATCATCTTTCAAGCTTAATACTGAATATTTAAAAACAGCATTAGCTTCTACAATTTCATCATTACTTTCAAAGACTTCAATAATAACATTGTTATCTGGATTAAAAAGTATAGTGCTAGGTTCTTTTTCAATTTCCGATAAGTATTTTTCTTTTTTATTTTTTTCCATATACATTAACTCAACTTCAGAATATGAAATTCTTTCATTATTGTCAATAACTTTAAATCCAATATCAATAGCATCAGAAATAAATTCTTCTGTATTTTCTCTTTTCATTTTGTTTTTAAATTGTTTATATTTAAATTATACATTATAAATGAAAAAATATAATTGCCTTTTTAATTTTTTTTTGATATAGTTTAGAAAATTTATAGGAGAATTAAAATGTTAAGTCTATTTATCTGTGGTTATAGTGAAGATAATTTAAAATGTAGTATAAAAGAAGATAAAGAAATATTTAATTTATTAAAAGATTATGATAGATATACAGATGTTGTTAAATATAATGATCTTCCAGTAATGCGAAGAAAATTAATAACAATATTAAATAGAAGCGTTTCAGAAAATATAAAAGAAAATATAAAAGAAATAATTAATGTAATTAACAAAGCTCAAAAAGATAAAAAGGGTGTTTATTGGTATTAATTTTGACAAATTGTAAAGCTGATTTATAATATACATAAATAAAAAGGAAAAATTATGTATAAAATCGGCTTTGCCTGTAAATATAAACATCCAAATCAAACATTACCTAAAAAAGAAATAGAAGAAATAGAAAGAAGCTATAATAGCAAAACAACCACTTTACGTTGGATGTCTAATCAAACAAAAGACATCCAATATGAAAAATTACATATGATTGTTTCTCATAATATGAAATCACTAAATAAATTACTTAATTATGTAATTACTCTTCCCAAAAATTTACAAATGTTAAGAATTAGTTCAGATTTACTTCCTTTTTATGATCACAAAGATTTTAAACATTTTTATGAAGAAAAAGAATTATTGGATATAATTATTTCAGGTTTAAAAGAATTTGGTGATAAATCAAGAAAACATAATGTAAAAGTATCTATGCACCCGGCTCAATATTGTGTTTTAGCTTCTGATAAACCTCATGTAATTGAAAATAGCATCGGTGATTTTGAATATCATGCAGATTTAATAAGAATGATGGGTTATGGTAAAGAATTTCAAGATTTTAAATGTAATGTACATATAAGTGGTGCATTGGGCGCACAAGGAATAATAGATGTTATTCCTAAGTTATCAAAAGAAGCGCAAAATAGTATTACAATAGAAAATAATGAAAAAAAATACGGTTTAGATTCTTGCTTAGAATTAATAGACCATTGCCCAATAGTATTAGATATACATCACCATTGGTGCAGAGAAGGAGAAAGAATATCAGTTAATGATCCAAGAATTGATTTAATTTTAAAAAGTTGGCGTAGCAAAAGACCTACTATGCATTATTCACAATCAAGAGAGTATTTTGAAGATTTAGGTCAATCAAGAGAAGAACATTTTGATATGAATAAAATTTTAACTTTTAAAGGTGTAAATAAAAAGGATACTTATGCTCATAGCGATATGATGTGGAATAATCCTTGTAATGATTATGCCGCAGAGTTTTTAGATAAATTTGATATTATGATAGAAGCTAAACATAAAAATTTAGCTTCTATTGATTTTTATGAAAAAGCAAAGAAAATTATAGATTCAAAATAACTTTATTATTTTTTTGAATTTTTGAGAATATTTTGCATATAATTTGAGAAGCAATTTTTACTTCATCTTCAGAATTTACGGATTCATTTTTAGAGCCAACATAGAATGTTTTATCATTTCTTAAGATGACCTTTAAAGTATCAGTAAAAACTTTAATGAAAACAATATCTTCAAAATTAAATGAATTATACCTTGGAAATTTATAATTTATAAATGAAATAAAATGTATTTGATTATCTAAACATTTAAAAAAATAAAATTCTTTATCATTCTTTTTTTCTAAATCTCTAAAAAATAAAAAATGAAATCCTTCTTTTTTTAAAAAATACGTATATTCTTCTAAAGAAGAATAGCTTTCTTTAATTAGCTCTTGTCTTTCTTTAAATAAGTTCTCTAAATTTGTCATAATTTTTCTCTATAAATTTGAAACTTTATTATTATTTTTATAATAATCAAAAATTGCTTGTTGTAATAAAAAACCTGAATCATGAACTGTGTTATGTTCTTTATGATTAGTTCTATCCATTACAATTTGATTTTCTTTATCTTTTAATAAAATAATAAATTCACTATTATAAACAGTGAATTCAATAATATCTTTAATATAAAAACTGTAATTTTTTATAAAAAGATTAAATTCGTCATACAAAAAAGAAATCATTAATTTGCCATTAATAATTTTAAAGAAGCAATAAATATTATAATTTTTATGACTATTTTCTTTTACATATAGTAATTGATATTTTTTTTCGTAAAAAAATTGAAATGCTTCATCATTAGATTTAAATTTACTTTTATTTTCTTCAAGTTGTTCTTTTAAAAAATTTTTATAATCCATAATTAACTAACCAAACAGTAATCTTCTTTAAATTCAATATTAAATTCTTTAATTGATTCAATATCATTATCAAAAAACCATTCACCATCTTCTTCAATTTCATTATCAATGAATTCTTGAATATGTTGTAAAGCTAATTTAGAAGAAACTTCATCATGAAGTATCTTAACAACAAAAGTGTTATTTATTTTTAAAATTTCTGATTTAAAATTGCCTTCTGATAAAACATTATCAAAATCATGTGCAATATCTTGTATCATAAATATCTCCTAAAAAATTTAATTTATTATATTAAATAAGTTAAAAATAGTCAACTAAAATAATTAAAAAAAAGACTTGATTTTTTAAATTATATAAGATATTATAATTAAACCAAAATAATTACATTCAAAGAGAGGATATAAAAATGGTAAAACAAGTAATGGTTCGTGTTACTGACGAAAGACAGGGTTTTCTATCAGAATTTGGTGAACTTTCAGCAAAGAAAGTAGAAGACAATGTAGTGGGTACAACTTATGTGGTTGAGTCACCGTCTGGTGATGAAGTTGTTTTAAAACCAAATCAAGTTGTAGAGGTTTAATAATTGTATGTGGTTACTTAATTATAGATTACTTTCCAAAGCACTTCCAGTTGTTTTTCTACTGTTAGTAACTTCATTAACTTTCATTCTTAGATCTGTTAATGAAAAATCTAAACAAGAAGATTCAGAAGAAACAAATGAAACGGAAACAGCCCCTGTTGAAGTAGAGATTGAAGACGAATCAGAAGAACAAGTTGTTGAAGTAGAAATCACAGATGAAACAGAAGAAAAACAAGAACCGACATCTGTTGTATCAACTCCTGTTACTCAAGTAGAAGGTCTACCTCCAAAAGCTATCACTGCTCTTCAAGAAGCTCGAATTTTAACAGTAGAGCAACTTTCCGAATGGACTGATGAAGAACTTCTTGCATTAAAAGGTATTGGTAAAAAATCTCTTGAAAAACTAAGAAGTTTCAAAAGATAATAAAAATAAAAAACAAAAATATAAAAAGCCAATAATAAAATTGGCTTTTTTTTTACTTAAAAAATATTGATAAAATATAAAAAAGATGTATCTTAATTAAACACTGCTTAATTAGGATTTTTTATGAATAAAATATTATCAAAAAGAAGAACTACATTTGTTTTATTTTTAGAAGGATTTGTGTCAGTATCTTTACAAATGTTAATGATGCGCCAACTTGTTCCATTTATAGGAAGCTCTGTTGTTGTATCAAGCCTTGTTGTTGGTTTTTTCTTAGCTTCATTAGCATTAGGTTATGCAGTAGGTGGAAGGGTAAAAGAAAATCATATAGAAAAATTAATTAAAAATCTAACTATATCAAGTGTTTTATTGGGTATAGGTATATCTTACCCTATAATGGATATATCATTTACTTTTTTAAATGCATTAATTGATAATCCTCTAATAGAAACTTCAATCGTATTAACATTTTTTCTTGCCCCCGCAGTATTTTTGCTTGGACAAACTGTACCTTTATTAACAAACTTTTATAAAAGTTCCAGAGTATCGGAAATAGCTGGTGATTCATTTGCAATTAATACAATAGGCTCTGTCCTTGGTAGTATAGTAACTGCATTATTTTTCTTTTATTTTTTTGGAATGGGTGCAACAGTATTAATAGATGTTATATTAATAACAATAGTTATGTTTTTGCTATTAGATAAATCACAATACTTGAAAAAAGGTATTATTATGGCTTTAATAATAACTGTAACTTATTTTTTAAATATAAATTATGAAAAAAACAATTTTAAATTAACAAATGCTTATAATAATTATCAGGTAATAGACGAAGAAATTCAAGGTGAATTAGTAAAAGTATTTAAAATGAATAGAAGTTATTCAAGTGGTTTAAAAAAGAATGGCTCAAGTTGGGATTATATTGAGTATACTAAAACAATATTGTTTTCACATTTAGGAATAAAAAACAAAGAAATTTTAGTATTAGGAGCAGGTGGTTTTACACTGAGTAATGGAAAAAGAGTTAACGAAAATAACTTTACTTATGTAGATATAGATCCAGATATTAAAGAAGTTGCAGAAAAAGAATTTTTAAATAAAGAAATTAATGGTGAATTTATAGCACAAGATGCAAGAGTATTCGTTAAAAAATCAAAAAAACAATATGATGCTATTTTGGTTGATCTATATTCAAATAAATCAACAATACCTTGGCATTTATTAACAAAAGAATTTATGATAGATATTAAAAAAGCAACTAAAGAAAAAGGTGTTGTTGTATTTAATATAATTTCTGGTGGCATGTTTGAGGATAATTATGGTAAGAACATTTATAATACAATAAATTCAGCATTCTCTTATTGTCATAGTATGCCATTATATTTTACAGAAGGAAAAACAAATTTGCTTTATATTTGTAAAAATATAATTGAAAAAGAGAAAACTATCTATATTGATGATGTATCAAGAAGCCCTTTTGAAGAAATGAGAACAAAAAATTAAAAGTATAAAAAAATACTTTTAACTTCTTTTTAATTTAATTCTATTTTGAATAGCACTTGTCTGTTTTTCAAGTGCTTTCTTTTCTTCGTATTCTATTTCTTTTGACTTCATATTTAAAATTGTATCAGTTTTTGATTTTTTCTCTCTTAATTCTCTAAAATTGTATGATTTTTGTAAAGATTTTCTTTCTATTTCTATTTTTTCTTTTAATTCTTTTGCTCGTTTTTCTATAGCCTGTAACTCTATATATTCTTCAGAACTTTCTATTGTGGAGTTAATAATATTATTTACTTTTTCAAATCTACTAGAATTTTTATCAGCTTCTAACTTAGCTTCATTAAAGCCTATTTCTTCTTTTTTATTTTGAAGAAAAGATTCAATTTCATTTTCTGCTTTTATAACATCTTGTTTTATATCATAAGGATTGTTATCAACAATTTCTTTTACTTTTTCGAAAGCTATTGCTCTTGTTGATATGCTAAGTTGTTTTAAAGCTTTATTTAAATCTTTTATATATTCTTTGAAATCTTCAACAGGAAATGGCTTACTATGAATCAAATTATCTTCTTCATTAAAATAAGATAACTGTATACTTTGCTCATTACTTTCTTTATTAAAGAAATCAAAAGAAATAGCAAAAGAATAATTTTTATAAAGTTTAGTTTCAGTATATTTTTTTTCTTTTGTATTAAAAAATATAATATGATCTGATATTATTTCTGGAATTACTTTAGGTGCTTCTCTATCGCCCCAATAACTACTAGCATAATCAACTCTTCCTTGTCTTTTATCTTTTGCTTCAAATACGTATTCTTCTTCTAAATTGTTTTTTAAATTATCTAATTGACCTTTCAATCTTTTCATTGGAGTAATTACTTTTGACATTTATATTCCTTTTTTATTTTATTTTATCATAAAAAAATATTTTTTATAAAGCTTAATAATTTTTTTTTGGGTTTAGAAGCTTCTTGGATTATTTTATTTCTTTCTTTTTGATTAATATTATTTAATTTTTTGTTAATATAATCTCTATAAAATAGTAATTCATTTTTATTTGCTTCATTTAAAGCATATAAAATAAGTTGTCTTTTATCTTTTTTACATAAATTATTATGTAATTTATATTTTATATATATTTTTTCTTTTTTAATTAAAGAGAAAAACCATCTTGGAACATAAAATACAGAAAATAAAAAATATGATAAAAATACAAAAAATATTAATAAATTAATTTCTCTTGATATATTAACAAAATAGTTGATTATTAAAAATATAGTAGAAAGAGTAAAAGAATTAATAATTATAAACATTTGATGATATAACTCATGTAAACTATAAATTTTATTTATTTTTGATAAATATTTATCAAAATGAGAACTAAATACTTTTTTAACTGTTATTTTCATAATATCACCTATTGAGTACTTAATATACAATTTATACTATTGTATATAAAAATCAAATATTTTTTATAAGTTGATTTTTAATATATTCATTTTCTTTTTCAAAGATTTTATTTTTTTCAATGTATAAATTTATTCTTTCTTCTAAGTGTTTAAAAATATATTTCTTTTCGGTAAGTGTTAATTTATCTGATTCTTTTACAATATCTTTGAAATGATAAAAAATAAAATTATCTGAATATGTATGTATTTTATTAATATCAAGATTTTCAAATGCTGTTTTTTCTTCTTTTATTTTTATAAATTGTTTGTTTTCTTTATACTTTTTAAGTATTCTTTCTTCTTGGTTTTCAAAAAAATCAATACTAATATTAATTTCTTTTATAATTGCCATTTGCTGATGGTTATTAAAAATACTTATATTATTAACAATAAATTTTTTATATTTATAAAGTTCTTTTAAATTCATTTTGCTAATTTCTTGAATAACATCATTAAATCTATTTTCTTGATAATAATCTGAATACTTTATTGCTTTTATTAATCTATTATATAGTTTTGAATTTAAATATTTTATTATAAATAATAATATATTTGGTACTTTCTTTTTACTATCAGCAATTTTTTTCATATAGAAACACAAAAAAATAAGATAACATATTGGTAAAAAATTAACAATTAAGAAAAGATTAGGCGAAAGTGAAAAAGCTAATGAAAGGTAAGTAATAAAAAATGGCACTCCTAATTGTAAAATATATAATAAATAAAATAGTATAAAATTAAAGAAATTGTATTTTTTAGATATTGTTTTATATTTTTTGATTTTATTATTAAAGTGTTTACTTAAGAGTTTTCTAATCATATTAAATTTCTTTTATTATTGTATTTTTTACTCTATTTCTATTTTTAAATTCAAAATTAATTTTTTCCTCAATTAATCTTTTATCAAGAACTTCTATTATTTCATTTCTATATTCTTCTTTAAAAATTTTTGATTTATTAATAATTAATTTTTCTTTATTTATTAAGGTTTTATAATCCATATTATTAATTATTCCAATAATTTTTGATTTTTTGTATGAATCATCTCTACAATAAAGAACATAAGATCTTAGCATTTTAAAATATTCTCCATTTTTCGAAAAATGCTTTTTAAAAAACCAAAATAAATCTCTTATGGGTCTTAATAATAATATTTGAAACATAATGGGAAATATTATTAACGGACTTATAGTATTCATAAAAAATAATAAATAGAGTATAGTTCCATTAACTAAAAACAAAACAAAATAAATAACAGAATATATTTTTTTCTGAAAATTTAAGTATAAAAACTTATCTTCTTCTTTTTCTTTGTATTTCTTGAAAAATTTTTCTAACATATTACTTTCCTTTATATTTCTTTTATAATGCTTTGTTTTTTATGTTTTTTTATTTTATTTTGAATATTTGATTTTTTATTTTGATAGTAATCAAGTTGTTGTTCATAAACTTCTAAAATTTCTTGTTGTTTTTCTTCTGGTAAATGAGATATTTTATTTAAAATAATATCTTCTACTTCTAATAATTCTTCAAAGTTCGCTTTTTTAATTTTACTAATAACTTGACTATAATAATCAGAAAGTAATCCATAAAGTCGTATTTTTTGTTTTCTTTTTTTATTTTTATTAATTAGTTTTCTTCCAATAAACATAAAGGTTGCACACATAAAAGAAGGCGCAAACATAACTAGAATAAAAATAAATGAATAAAAACCTCTATTTTGTTGATATACTTCTATATTCATATTTGAAACAAAAAAAATAAGAGGAACCACAGAAATCAAAAGTAAAGCGAGATTTGTTAATAATCCTCTTAAAAAAAAAGAATGCTTTTTTTTATGCAATTTATTATATATTTTTTGAGTTTCAAAAAATCTTTTGGAAAGTAGAGTTTTTATTTTCATGATCATCCTTATAATTGTTTAACTATTTTTTTATTAATTGATTCTTTATTATTTTTTTTAATAATACGTTCTTTTTGATTTTCGAAAAAATCTAATGATTCTTCCAAGGCGTTGTACATATCCTTTCTTTGTTTAACGGTAAAATGAGAACTTCTATTTATAATAAAACTTTTATTTTCTAATAATTCATTATATTCCATATTTTTTATTCTACTGATAATTTCTTGCGATGTTGAAAACTTATCAAAAATTAATATATTATAAAATATATCTGATTTTTTATTTTTTTTGAAAAAATTTATATAAAAAATAAATATTTTTTTACTATTAGATAAAAAGAAACCAAAGAGTGAGAAATAAATTATTAAAAACATAATAAGACTAGCAAGCCCCTCAATAAAATATGAAAAACCAAAAATCGTAAAAGAAACTAATAGTATTAAATGAATAATAAAATAAAAAATATAAAGGGTTTCTATTCTTTTATTTAAAGTTTTTTGAAGTTTTATTTTTCTGCCAAAATGCTTACTAAAAAGTTGCTTAAATGTCATAGCTTGTTATTTCCAAAATTTAAAGTATTATACAATAAATAAAAAAAAAATCAATAAATATATTGATTAATAAAAATTATTGAGTTATAATACAATCAAGATATAAAAAAGGAATAAATAATATGTTTAACAACATTGCTATAATAATAAGAAGAATACATCGAAGGTAAGCCCAACGATGTATTGGGTGTTGCCTAAAAGAAAGCAACCCCAAGTTAAACATAAAAAATAACTCTTGGTGTTGCAACCAAGAGTTTTTTTTTGCTCTAAATAAAATAAAAAACAAAAAAAGTATTCTATAATTAGGAAGGGATAGTTGCAACCATAATTAATGTAAGTTATTGATTTAATTAAAAAAAAATATAAAAAAAGTATTGACATTGACTAAAAATATAGATATACTTTAAGACATAAGATAACAAAGCGACCATAGCTCAATTGGTTAGAGCGCCCGACTCATAATCGGTAGGTTGTAGGTTCAAGTCCTACTGGTCGCACCAAATTATATTGGATCTATAGTTAAACAGGATATAACACTAGCCTTCTAAGCTTGTATTCGAGGTTCGAGTCCTCGTGGATCTGCCAAATTTTAATCGCTCCGTTAGCTCAGTTGGTTAGAGCATGCGACTCATAATCGTTGTGTCCTTGGTTCGAGTCCAAGACGGAGCACCAAATAAAATGGGTGCGTAGCTCAGTTGGATAGAGCAGTAGCCTTCTAAGCTATTGGTCGTAGGTTCGAATCCTACCGTACCCGCCATTTTATGCTCCTTTAGCTCAATTGGTTAGAGCGCCCGACTCATAATCGGTAGGTTTCAGGTTCAAGTCCTGAAAGGAGCACCATTTTATGCTGGCATAGCTCAGATGGAAGAGCACGAGCCTTCTAAGCTTGGGGTCGTAGGTTCGAGTCCTACTGTCAGTGCCATTTATTTTTCTAATGATTTATACCACTTTCTCAAAATAAAAATAAATTCACCAGAAGTGATATTTCTAGCATAAACTACTTTTTTATCTATTAAAGATTTTATTAATTTTTCATTATATTCAACATCTTCAATATACAAACCTTTTTCTTCAAAAAGTTTAACCAAGTCTTTTGGAAAATCTTCTGCTATTATATAAGCATTTTCCTTGTAAAATCCTTCTATTTCCGTATTTTTAAATATAGAAAACCTATTTTTGTATTTAAAGTATTCTCCACCTTGGCAAGCTCCATATGTTTTGTAGCCTAATTCATTTAATTTTTTAATATATGTTATTAATGCCAAATCAACACTCACAAAACCAGCATGTTTAAGATAAATGTATTCTGATTTATGAGCATAGCAATTTTTAAATATTAAAGATATAGGTTTTAATACAAAAAATAAAACATATTCAATTAAAAATAAAAAGAGATGTTTAATGAAGGTCATAATTTTTTCCTTATAATAAATTTAAAATAACATGATAATTGATTAAGGCAATATTAAAAATTCTTGTATTTTTTTAATACTATGATATAATAGCTTCATAAAATATATTAGAGGATATAAATATGATAAAGTCTTTATTCAATTATGAATTTGATTCAAAAAATGAAATTATAAAAAGTATAGCGAAGATGCTTTTTGTTGTTTTTGCTTTCTATATGTTAGTAGTGGCTAATATATTAATGTTTATTTGGTCAGATGAACCTGATACATTTAATGTGCAACAAATTACAACTGAGTTTAATGAAAAACACGGTTTAGAAACTGTTGCTGGATCTCATACTATGGCAACAACTATCCATATGAGTGATGTTCTATTAAATAAAACAGGTGGATATCTAAGTAATGATGTTATTTACCCAAGTGTTTTCATGGATAACATCCCACGTTGGGAATTTGGTGTTGTTGAAATTCAACGTGTAATGGCACTATCATTAAGAAAAGATTTAAGTCGCTCACAATCTCAAAGTCAAGAAAACAAAGACTTAATTAATGCTCAAACAGCATATAATAATGATCATGCAAAGTGGATGTTGCCAAGTGCTGAATCTAAATATAATGAGTCTATGAATTCTATGATTGCATTTACAAAAGACATGGCAGATCCTTCAAAAAGTGAAGCTCAATTTTATACAAGGGCTGATAATTTACGTGATCTTCTTGAAGAATTAAGTAAAAAGTTAGGTTCTTTATCACAAGGTCTTAGTGAAGCATCACCAAATGTAAGAGTAAATACAGATCTTGCAAATGATGCAACAGCAGAACAATCAACAGCAACAAGTAAATACGTTCCTGTAAAAACTAAATGGAATAAAATTGATGATGTATTCTATGAAGCAAGAGGACAATCGTGGGCAATGCTTCATATTTTAAAAGCTGTTAAATATGATTTTGATTCTGTATTAAAGAAGAAAAATGCTCATGCAAGTTTAGATCAAATTATTAAAGAATTAGAAGATACACAACAACCAGTAGGTTCTTTAATAATACTAAACGGTGAAGGATTTGGTCACATACCTAATCATTCATTTATTATGGCAAACTATATTTCACGAGCAAATGCTGCAATTATTGATTTAATTGACTTGCTAAATCGTGGTTAATATATTACAATAGTATTAAATAATATATGATATGACTCCAATAAAGTATATTGGAGTCTATTTTTTTAGGAGATAATATATGAAAGAATATTACCAAATAAAACAAATAAATGAATCTGATTATAATAATATTTATGTTGTAGGTGATATACATGGTATGTTTCATATATTAGAAAAAAAATTAAAGAAAATAGGTTTTAATAAGGATACTGATTTATTAGTAGCAACAGGTGATTTAGTTGACCGTGGTAAAACAAGTATAGAAGCTATAGATTATCTACAAGAAAAATGGTTTACATCTGTATTTGGTAATCATGATTATAAATTTATGAATCTTCCAAATAAAGGTTACTCTGATTTATTTCCACCAGAAGAATATTTTGATAAGCAATTAAAACCAAAAGATGTTAGGTTGTTCAAAGAAATATTTAGTAAATATTTAGCTGCTGCCATTCAAATAAATTTAAATAATGGTGAAAAACTAGGTATTGTTCATGCTGGTATAGGTATTCATGATTCATGGGAATTGTTTACTAAAAAACTGTCATTAGGTGATTACTACACTATTGAAAGAGCAATTTGGGATAGACCAATAGCAAAATTAAGAATGTTAAAAGAAAGAATTGATAATAATGATATTACTGAAAAACAGTTTTATGATTTTATAGAAAGAAATAGAATTAATAAGAATTTTCCTGAATTAAATGATAGATCTTATGTATTTTTTGAAGAAATATTTGATTTTTATGAAAATAAAGTAGGAGTTGCAGATCTAAAAGCATTAATTACAGGTCATAACATAGTCTCTACACAAGGAAAAATATTATCAATTGCGAACCGTTACTTCATAGATACAGGTGCATTTTTAAAAGAACCTTTTTATAATAAAAAAGGTGAAGTTGTTAAACCTTTAAAAGATAATAAATATAAATTAAGTATATTAAACATAAAAGAGTTTTAAAAAAAATATATTATATAATTGTTTTTTTATTTTTTTTTATTTGCAAAAAATATTTTTAATAATATATTGAAAAAGGGAGCAATAAAAAAACGGGAGACAATATGTTTGCTGAAATAGTAAATAAAATAAAAGAAGCATTAAAAATAGAACAACCATTTTTATTAACAATAACAAAAGAACAAGTAATTAATTCTATTAAAAATGTACTATTAAAAGAAATAATTCAATTAGCAAAAATGAACACAGAAGTACAAGAAAACAATGAAAACTACAAACTAAATTTATCTCAGTTTTATTTAATTCATTATTCAAGCAAAAAAAATGATGTAAATATGGATATGTTAAAGATGTATCTTGAAATAAATAACATTGTAAAAAATATTGAGAATAAAGATATATCAAACAAAGAGATAATAAAAAAAGTTATAGATAATATTGATATGGAAGAACTAAATAAAGATAGAATTGAAAAATTTATGTATGAATTTGAACAAATAGTACAAGTATTTAGTTTAGATGAAAGTAAAAAGTTAGATTTATTAGATAACCACAAGAAGTCAGTTTTTAATCAATATGTAGATACATTTATAAAAAATAATGGAAAAATAGAGAAGTATTTAAAAACCTAGAAGTTTTTAAATACTTCTTGCATCTCTTCTTCTAATTTAAAATCACCTAATTTAACATATTCTCTTTCACCTTTTTCATTAATTAATGTTATTTCTTTAAATTTAATTCTCAAGGAAGTATTTGGTAATTTATATTTCTTGTTATTATAAAAAACTACACTATCCTTATTTAAATTTTCAAAATTAAAGTCAGAAATTTGCTCAAAATTATTTAATATTAATTTGCCTACTTCTGTATTATATTTGATTCCTATAATATTAATATCACAATTTAATTCTAATGACTTTTTTAATATATCTAAATGTTCTTCTATACTTGAAAATTTATCAAACCATAATGTTATTTTAGCTGCTTCATTCATATTAATTTCCTACCGAATTTAGATGATTATAATTATTTTTATTAAAAATTGCAAGAAAATATTTATTACTAAAAGTAATAAGTATTATAAAAGATAAAATATAATGAATTAATAATCCAAAAAACAATCCTATTTCTTGATAATAATAATCACCTAAAAATAAACAAATAGGAAGTAAAACAACCCCTTTTATAAAATTAATATAAAAAACAAAATTATGTTTATCCATAACAGTTAAATAAGAACTGTATATAGAATATATACATTGAATAATTAATGCTCCTGACAAAATTCTAATGAATAAAACAGCAGTATTAAGAGATTCACCTTCAAGCTTGAATAACATACCTAAATCTTCAACAAAGATATTTAATAATGTAACAAAAATAAAAAACAACCCACTTATTAACTTAAAAGAATATAATAATGCTTCATTCTTTCTTTTTAAATTATTCACATTTTGTCCTGAAAACATAATTATACTTGTTCCGATAGCAAAAGCAAAAATAATAATAAACTTTTCAAGTCTAAAAGCCACCCCATATCCAGCCATAAATTCAGTTGAATATTGATTAATAAATAAAACAGTAATTAATGTTGTTAATGGAGTAACAAGTTGATTCATAGTTATAGCAGGTAATAATTTTATGTATTTACTAATATCAAGCTTTTTAGCTTTAAATGTATAATTGTATTTAATATAAACAATATAGTATATATAAATAAAAGAAAAAACCCAAGAAAACATAGTTGCAATAGCTGCCCCTTCTGTTCCCAAATTAAAATAAAAAATAAAAATAGGATCTAAAATAATATTAAAAAAAGCAGAAATAAACATGGTATGTCCTGCATATTTAGAATTTCCTTTTCCTCGTAAAAAATTAACCATCAACATAGAAGCAAAACATAAAGGCATTCCAATATAGTGCCACTTTGAATACCATATTGCTTTTTCTCTTAATTCTAGTGATACTCCTGATAAGTCTAATAACGTGGGTATTGAAAAATATAAAATAATCATTGTTATTAAACAAATAGAAAACATTATTTTATTAATATAATTAGAATAATAAATAAGATTATTTTTATTTTTTTTATACATTTTTGAAAGAAATATAACTTTTGCACCTGCAATACCAGAAAATAATGTAAGTATTATAAAAACAAATGGATTAGCAAAAACAGAAGCAGCTAAATCTACTTCACTTTTTAAGCTAAGAAAAAATGTATCTACTAAGCCTAGTAAATATATAGAAAATAAACCTACGAAATTTCCGTAGGTTAGTTGTCGAATAGTTAGTGGAATTTTTGTTTCTGTAAGATCTCGCATTTATTATTATTTTCCTAAATCATATATGTTCATTATAACTAAAAAAGAACTTAAAATCAAAAACAAATTGACTTTTTTTAAAAATAATTTAAAATTACTTAAAATTTAGGAATAATCAATGAAAAAAATATTAACTTTAATTATTTTATTTATATCAGTGTACGCAAATTCAACAGAAATGACTATTGATATAAAAAAAACATTCGAAGAAAAAGTATTAAGAAAATTAACAAATGACAATCAACATGTTTGTGTATTAGGAATTGTTAATTTAAAAACAAGATTATTACATGTAGAAGGAAGATATTCTTCTGATTATAGTTATGTTAATTTATATAATCCAGAAACTAGTCAACTTTTTAAATGCAAAGATTATTATAATGTTGATAAAAATTTAGAAATAAAAAGACTTCAAACATTACCTAATAAAAATCAACACGTTTGTCATTTAAATCATATATATAGTAGATCAATAAATAACTCAATCGGTTTATTTAATGAAAAAAAATCTTATATATATAACAATGTTTATGATATTCGAAATGAAAAACCATTAAAATGTGAAAATTATAAAGAATATATTCTATATTTAACAGAAATTCAACATAAATTATAAAATATGGTCGGTGCAGCAGGAATCGAACCTGCAACCTACTGGTTAAAAGCCAGTTGCTCTACCTAATTGAGCTATACACCGTTGGTAGGTTCACTGAGACTCGAACTCAGATTGACCGATTAAAAGTCGGCTGTTCTAACCAATTGAACTATGAACCTTTTCTATAAATTTGGTGAAAGCGGTGGGAATCGAACCCACAACCTACGGATTAAAAGTCCGTTGCTCTGCCTAATTGAGCTACACTTCCTAAATTGGGTAGGTTCACAGGGACTCGAACCATTAACGAACGGTTAAAAGCCGCATGTTTTACCAATTAAACTATGAACCTATTTAATTTGGTGGGGATGCTGAGATTTGAACTCAGAACCTGCCGATTAAAAGTCGGATGCTCTATCCAATTGAGCTACATCCCCAAATATGGTCGGTGCAGTAGGACTCGAACCTACAACCTACTGGTTAAAAGCCAGTTGCTCTACCAATTGAGCTATACACCGTTGGTGGAAGCGGTGGGAATCGAACCCACAACCTACGGATTAAAAGTCCGTTGCTCTGCCAATTGAGCTACACTTCCATAAATTTTGGTGGGTTCACAAGGACTCGAACCTTGAATGACCGATTAAAAGTCGGCTGTTTTACCATTAAACTATGAACCCTTTTTATAAATCTGGTGGATGCAGCAGGAATCGAACCTGCAAACTACTGGTTAAAAGCCAGTTGCTCTACCTAATTGAGCTATACATCCAAAAAAAAACCCGAAAGTAATGGGAATACCTTCGGGTTATATAAATAACGTGCAGAAGGCTTCCTACGGCTTTCTGCAACAAAAGTTACACTTAGCCGTATAAAAATTTCTTAGATTTCTTTAATTTTAATAATGTAAACATAATAATTCTCCAATAAATAATATAAATCTGGTGGATGTGGGAGGATTCGAACCTCCGACAAGTGAGAATAATAGTCACTCGCTCTACCACTGAGCTACACATCCAAAATTTGGCGGGAACAGTAGGACTTGAACCTACAACCTAGCGGTTAACAGCCGCTTGCTCTACCAGTTGAGCTATGAACCCTCATTTTTATAGCAGTTTCGTTAAAATGCGAAAACGAGCTATGCAAACAACACTAATCTGGTTGATGTGGCAAGGTTCGAACTTGCATATATGCCTTAAAATATCGACTTTTGCGGTTTTCGGCACTGTTTTTCCACTCTAATCGTTACACTTCAATACACTTAATAGTTTTATTATCTTAAATTTCTATACATTGCCTTTTTCAAAGCGCTACTTTGAAATATGAGATAAACCCGCTAAGTCGATGTTACAATATATATACTTTTTAAGTTTTATTCTACGTTCTCTTAAAGCTTTACCTTTCGAATTAAACTACACATCAATAAAACTGGCGGATGTAGAAGGATTTGAACCTCCGACCAAGTGATTAACAGTCACCCGCTCTACCACTGAGCTATACATCCAAAATTTGGCGATTTGGGTAGGACTCGAACCTACAACCTGTTGGTTAACAGCCAACTGCTCTACCATTGAGCTACCAAACCATATTTTAAATTTGGAGGACAGGGAGGGATTCGAACCCTCGACAACCTGATTAACAGTCAGGCGCTCTAACCAACTGAGCTACCTATCCAAAAAAAAACCGAAAACTTAATTTAAGTCTTCGGCTCTTATAAAACTCAAAGACTACACTTTATAGCGTAGCCTTTTAAATATTAAATCAGCTACGCGAATATATTTTTATTTATCTTATTTTTTAATTTACTATTTTTCATTTTTAAACCGCCTTTTGTTTGTTTGTTTCTTTATCTTATGTTTTACATTATGTCATAGTTATTTTTAATTGTCAACACTTTTTTTTAATTTTTTTCAATTAAATCAATCACTTAAATTAAAAATGATCGATACCCTACGTTATATTTACGCATAAAAAAAACCCCTTGAAAATATCTTCCAAGGGGTTACAATATCTTGGAAGACTTAGCTTCCAAAATTGTTATTTACTTTTTTAAAAACAATAGGAAGCCGTGGCAATATTTTTATTACCATTTTTCTTATTATTTTTATTAAAAGTAGTTGAGAACATATAAATATACCTTTTGTTAATTTTAGTTTATTTCAACATTATATAGAACTTAAAAACAAAAGTCAATAAAAATAAAACAAAAAATATTGAAAATAATATAATTTATGATAATTTTGTTGTAAACTATGGAATAAAAATATGAAAAAAATATATATTATGATTACTCTTTTATTATTAACGGTATTTAATTTACAAGCCGAAAGAGTTATTGTAAAAGTAAAAAATGAATTTAATAGTTGTCAAGATATAAAGTCAAATGGATTTTCGACAGGTAATGGAAATTATGAAATAAATTTTTTAGGTGAATTAAGAACAGTATACTGCAACATGGAATCTTCAGAAGAAGGAATAACTCAAATTCCATTTGAAATTTCACTTTTAGATTATGAAGAAATAGAAATATATTCACCTTTAATATTTGATCATAGCAATGCTGTTAATAACGTTTATAATAATCAACCTTTAACATTAGAAGAAAAAAATCAATTACAATATTTAATAGATAATAACTTAACTGAATGGATAAGATATACTGTAAAAGCATATAGAAATGGTAATTATTCAGATGTTCAGAATGGTGATCTAATCTTAGAATCCTTTAGAACTAGTTATTTTTCAAGAGATATAAGAATACCATTACCAGAAGGAATTCAAAATATAAATAATAACTCCCCAATATTAATTTATGCCGAATTATATTCTTGGGCTGGTGATAGTGATGGATCGAGAATGTATTTTCAACAAAGAGATATTAATGATGATCCAATAGATGGAACAATATATGATTCAGGTACAGGAAACTGGAGTAGTACCAGAACATACAGGCAATTTGAATCTACATTAGAAAATGAAACAACACAGCTTAGATTCTTTGGTTCTTGTACAAGAAGAAGCGGTAGTATTTGTAGTGCTTCAGTTTTAGATTATACTTTTGTTTTATATCCTAAACTTCCAAAAATAGATGAACTAGTAACAATAGTATTTAAAGAATAAAGAAAGCCATTACAAATGTAATGGCTTTTTTTTTTAGAAAAATAATTCTTCTTCTTCCTCAAGTAAAGAATCAATATTATCAAATTCAGATTCTTCAAAATTATCAATAGATAACATTTTGTAATCCTCATCAATTAAATCTTCCATTAATTCAAAATCTTCTACATCTTCTTCTAAATAAAATGATAAATCTTTTGGTTTATTCAAATCAAATTCTTCTGCTAAATCTGTTAGTTCTTGGTGTATATCTTTTAATTCAATAGTCATAGTTAGTTCTCCATTTTTTCCTTTAAAGCGAAGCGATTATAGCAAGTAAAGCACAAAAAAGCAACAAAAATTGTACAAAAAATATAAAAAAATAATAATTGAAAAAAAATATAGATAATATATACTTAGCTTATACCTAAGAAGGAAAACATATGTCAGAAATTAAAGATGATTTTGATATAAATAGAATATATCAAATTATTCCCAAAAATATACTAAAAGAAATTTTAATGGAATATCCACTTGATTTAAAAAATAGTTTTGATGGTATTAATCATATAGCTAGGGTGGTTGAAAATGGTATATTATTAAGTGAAATTAATAGAACAAATCTAAATGTGATTATTGTATTTTCTTTTTTTCATAGTATAAAAAGAAAAAATAATGAGGAAGATGTAGGATTTAGTGAACGTTCCGCTAATTTTCTAAAATATTATGAAGATAAAATAAATTTAAGTGAATCAGAATTTGAAATAGCTTATATAGCTTGTAGAGATCAAGAATTAGAAATAGATCCTGAAAATGCTATTATAGCAGATTGTTGGGATGCTGAAAGATTAGATAGTATGAGAAGGGGAATATACCCTAATTCAGAAAAATTAAACAGTTTTGCAGCCAAAAACACAGGTACTATTACTTGGGCAATGAAACGTGGCTTAAATGACTATAAACCAGAATGGGTGGATATAATATTACAAGAACTAGGAGTTTGATATGAAAACAGTATATATAGTTACTTTATTAGCTAAAAAAGATAAAATATATAACAAAAAAGGGTTGATTACTAATTTAAAAGGTGAAGCTATCTTTAAAAGAAGTAAACTCATTGTAGGTGTATTTGAAACACAAAAAGAAGCCGAAAATGTTGTATTATCAAATTCAGGTGATATAGCAGAAGATGGTTACTATCCTTATGCTGTAATTGAAGAAGTTGGTACTGGTTTATATGGTTTATCAGGTGATCAAAATGATGTCAGAAAAAGAATGGAAAATATAAAATGGTATCGCTGGCATAAAAATGAAAAACAATATAATAAAATACCAAAATGTCCTGAAGATTTAGAAGGATTAGTATCTTTTTATAGATAATAAAAAAATAAAAAACCAAATCAACTGATTTGGTTTTTTTTATAAATTTTTTTAATTTATTGAATAATAAGTTTCTTTTACTTTATTAATCATTTCTTTATCTCTAACAAAACTAAATGCAATTAATCCAGTATTATTGTTTTTATTAAATGTATAACTTACAATAACATGTTCACCAAAAATAGTAAAAGGATTTACTTCATTTTTGTTATTGAATACTTTATCGATGCTTTCCATTTTTAAATCTGTTTTAAATCCTAAATTTTTAATATCTATATGATCTAAAAATACCTGTAAAAAGGGTTCTAATAAATTTAATGAATTATAAAAACCATTTAAATAAACTCGCATAATTTCCATATCATCTGTATTTTGTAACTTTAAAGGTAAATTGTTTTTTTGAATTATATTTAAAAAATAAGTTTCAATTGACTCTTTCAAAGGTTTAATATTACTATTATCAGTCGTATTAAAATAAAATAAGATATTTTCTGTATTACCTTCATTACTGGTTGTTATCATTGTTCTTGTGAAATTATAAGGTGATTGATAAATTACACTTAAAGGATCATTAATAGAGCCATCTTCTGATTTATTTTTTTCAAAAGATATATAGTAATCACTGACATCACTATCATCTAAGTAATTTGATTTATATAATAAAATGGGGATTGAAGTACTACTATATAAAAAAGAATTTTTTGGTATTTTACCATTTAAAAAGTAAGCTTGTTCTCCTAAATTGATAATATTTTCATAAGAAAAATTTTGTTCTTTTATAGTATAGTTACTTTTTAAATAAGTCATTTTTGAAAAGGTAGCAGGACTGTAACATGCTATACCTTCTTTAAAATCTTTTTCAAAATTCTGAGTATCTAATAATACTGATTCTTCTTTTAAAAAATCTAAATTATAATTGATTTTATCTTCTTCTAAGCATTCAAAAGTAAACTCTTTTGCAAATGTTGTTGTTGATAAAACTGATAATATAGAAAAAATGCCTATTTTTTTAAGTAAATTCACTGTTTAATTCTCCAATATTTATTAATATATTAAACAGTAAAATTTTTAAAAATCAATAGAGAGTAAAATTAAGAAAATTTTCTCTTCTTTTTATTTTGATTAAATAATTGATTGGACTTATATAATGTTTGAAAAACATCATCATTTGCATTATTAATTCCAATAAAAGATTTAAATTTAGAAATTCCATTTTTTATATGATTAATAACTTTATTCATATATTTATCATGTTTAAAATTCTTTTCAGCATAAAAACATATTTTTTCTTCTGTTAATTTTCTTCTATCTTTTATTTTATCATAATCAAGTTCAGGATATAATTTCATAACTTCTTTGTAGTCGTTTTTTTTATATTTGTTTGAAACTTTATCTAAAAATTTATCTTTGTTTTTACCTAATACTAAATCTAAACCTAAATGTCCTATTACTTCATGAGAAATGATATTAGATAACTCTTCTTCTGTTTGAACTTTATCAATATTAATACTAACAGTCTTTTTTTCTCTATTATATAAAGCATCAATATTTTTATCTTGAAATTTAGAAGAGGTGTAAAGTTCAAAACTTACAACACTACCATAAGTATTATTATATTCTTGTAATTTGTTTAAAATATTATTATATGAATCTTTATCAGAATTAATTCTTTGTGAAACACTTTTACGAGCAGCTATATCAGGATTTGATAAAGAGTATTCTCCATTATTCCCTAATGCTGACTTTATATTTTTGTTATTAAATACAATATAGTGTTTAGTTCCATAACCTATTGTATTAAATTTCCATTGATTGTTTTCTTCTTCTGCATCTAATACAACTCCATCAAAATGTTCTTTTAACGCTCTATTAAAGCAATTAACTAAATCAGGTTCATTTTCATGCTGTCTAAATGCTTTAAATAATTTATATAATGTTGTATCTCTATAACCTTCTTCAAGACACTTCATTTCAAAATTTTGAAATGTCTCTTCTACTGCTCTATATTCCCAATCATCTTCTGTTTCATTTAATATTGAATTTTTTATTTCTTTATATAAATTTTCATCCTTTTCATTTTCTTCTTCTGCATTTACATCGAAAATAACAACATGTTCAAATTCCATTTCTTCTGTTTCTTCATTATATTCACCAAGATCATTATCATTAAAAGCTGTACTTATTTTTTCAATTATTTCTTCTTCTTCAAATTCAAAATTAACATCAATATAATCTTTAATACAGTCATATAACTCTTCACCAACATCTTCGCAATAACTACTTACATATGAAGAAACTTCTCTTTTAATTTCTTCTTCAATATCTTCTATACTATCGTCAACATGTTTTGATAATTCAACAGATAATTCATGTATCATATCCATTACATTCTGATGTTCTGTATCATACTGATATATAAAATCTTGTAATTGTTCGTCTACTATGCTAATTTTTGTTGCACTTGAATCAACAGTGAGATATACAGGATTTTCCATTTTAACAAAAACTGGTTTAACCCAACCGTTATTTTTTATATATCTATTAACTGATAAAGACCTAAATAATGCATCAGTATCAATAGTATTATCTTCAGAAATTAATGTTTTATCAAAATTATAACCATTAAAAACATCAGGATTATCTTCTAAAACAGATAAATCTATTTTTTTGCTATCTTCATCTTCTAAAATATAATCCGAAATTTCATCATAATCAAAAAAACTACAATCTTCTTCATTTTCAAAAGCTCTATCCATTTCTTCTTTATCTTGTGAAATTCTATTTCTTAAATCACCAGCAATATAATCTTCACCAGAAATATAAGGTTTATTTTCTTTTAACGCAGTAGCATAATTAGCATTGACATCATCAATGGAAGTTGACGTATAAAAACCTTTACCACACCACCAAGCCTCTTTTGAGTATTCTAAATCAATAATATTAAAATCATCATTAGTGCTACCATGAAAGGCAATTATAGGATAACCATCTTCATCTCTTAATTTATTAGTTTCATTCCATTTTAAAAAATTTTCGTTTTCTGTAACTTCTAATTGTTTTTTATTTATAAAATCTTCTATACTCATGATATTTTTTCTTCTTTGTTATTATAATTTTATTTTATCATATCTTTTATATTTACTTACACTTTAAAGACTTTTTTTCTTTAGGACATAACTTCTTTAATTCTGAATGTTTTTCATTGAATATAGGTTTGTATTTTCCATGAATTTTATTCCACATTTCATTCTTATCTTCATGGTGTAATTTTTGATAATCATTTTCTATTTCTTTGTAAAGAACATTCATAGAAGAAAAATCAATATTTCCTTTTTCTAATAACTGTTTTCCAAAATCTAATATTCTAATACTATGCCATAAAGATTTTAATGAAACCATATAATCATAATCATCATTTAAAATTATTTTTTTCTTTGCTTTAACATAACTATTTGAAGTTTTTTGTGAAAATTGTGTTCTCATAAAACTCGGATTTAAAGTGCTTTTTCTTAAACAAAACATTTCACTTTTAAATTCAGGTTTGGCATAATAATTATCAACAGAATCAGGTGTAAACAATAATTCAAGTGCTCTTACATGGTTTTGCTTACATTGCTCTAAAAAAGTTTTTTTATCAACAACGGTAATATCTATATCACTTCTATTATGAATAGTTTTTTCAGAAAAAGGTGAATCAACAATAACCATAAAATCATAATCTTCACTCTGTTTATTCTTATAAACCTGAGAACCATAAGGAATTATGGCTAATATTTCATTTTTTGTATAGTTGTTAATGTTTTGCTTTATATTATTGATCACATATTTCTCCTATCTTAATACATATTATACAAAATTTTAATAAATAAATCAACTATTTTTTTATAATTATATTTTTATATAAAAATCATATTTTAAAAGGTTCTTTATTGAAAAAAATATAATATAATATAAAAATTTGACTTATATTAATTATATGATAATAAAATATAGTTAATTATAATAATATAGGGAATAAAATGGTTAATTTAATGGATTACTTTAACTCAAATGGAATGAGTATTTTAAATAGTAATGTTTTTGGTTTATATCTACCATTGTTAATAACATTAGTATTATTGTTTAAAGCAAGAAAAGAATTATTAAAAAAAGAAAATATAATTTTATTAATAATAGGTGCTATTGGAAGTTATATTTTTAGTTATGATCAAGCAATAAATCAAGTTATATATATAAATGGTGAACAAGTAAGTTTCACATATCACCAATTTCATAATGTAAATGTTTTTGGTATTTTATATTTATTATATTTCACTTTACCATTTGAAAAGATAATGAATTTTAATTTTTCTATATTATGGTCATATTCATTTTTAACAATATGGTTATCAGATGGTCTTTATGCTTATACAGAATTTAATCAAAATTGGTTTTCATATTCTATTGGTGGTGGCGGAATATTAGATGGTTTGCTATTAACTCCATTAATAACTGTTATTGGTGGTGGTTTAGTAAAATTTGCATACAATAAAAAAATAAAAAAAGAAAATTCAAAGTTAAATTAATTATATTATTATATAAATTAAAGCTTAAAATAAAAAAAATCCCGCATAACGGGATTTCTTTTTTTATTCAAATTAATTATAAATTTGCAAACTCACTGTATACTTCTTTTACTTTGATTTCGCATTGTTTATAATCACTTTGAAAGGGTAGAGTGTTAGAAATTACTTCTGCACAATTTTCTAAAAAAATATTATGACTCGCATATACTTCCTTAAAATCTTGACTTTGCATTTCCTTAATGTAAGTAATCAATTGAATACGATTATTATCACCTTCAATAGATCCAAATCCATCTGATTCACCAGCAATAATATTGGTGAAACTTACTAATGACATTATAATTAGAACACTTGATAACATTGCTTTAATCATTACATTCATAATAGTTTACTCCTTCCTTTAAAGCCCTTATAGTATAACAAAAAGAGGGGTTTGAGTCAATCTTTTTTTTAAAAAAAAGACAAGTTTTTTCTATATTATAATATAGTTTTTTAGTATACAAATGCATACCTTAAATCTATATAATAATATAATTCAAATTAAATATATTGAATAAATAAATTAATAATTTTATTTTAAGAATACAAAAATAAAAAAAATATGATAAAATTAATATTTTAAGGTAAAGGGTATTTAACAGTACCCAATATATTTAATTAAACCTGATCATTTTCTTATTTTTTAGTTATGATACCTTTTTAGTAGTCAACTAAAAATAAGGTATCTTTATGAAAAATTCAACTCAATCTTACATTTCAATAGGTGAAGCTGCAACTATTTTAGGTGTAGCGGTAGTTACGTTAAGACGTTGGGATAAATTAGGTAAGTTAAAAGTCGGTTTTCGTACTTTTGGTAATCATAGACGTTATTTGAAATCTGATATTTTTAGATTACTTAATCATAATAAGAAAACCATCTGCTACTCAAGAGTATCAAGTCATGATCAAAAAAAAGACTTAGTTACACAAGAAGCTAAATTA
>Ga0208300_100318_pt1 | contig 40588 bp, 33 predicted proteins | sample 23_taG_FD_184096 | JGI IMG/M metagenome (GOLD analysis project Ga0208300, IMG submission 184096) | Marine viral communities from Cariaco Basin, Caribbean Sea - 23_WHOI_OMZ (SPAdes) (version 2) | ecosystem: Environmental > Aquatic > Marine > Oceanic | place: Caribbean Sea: Cariaco Basin...
CAATGCCAACCGTTGTAACCTTACTCATGGTCTCCTCCCACTCGTTTCTGATAGGAAAATTCTCCTTCCCTATCCTGGCGCATTGCGACGCCGATTAGGAGGGGAGGAGACCATCTCATCGACCTACGAAATATTCCCCCACCCCCGTACCTGCCCGCCAAATCTCAGGCTACAGAAAGACCACGCCCGCCAAACCTCAGGCTAGGAAAGGACGATACCCCCCAAAGTCTCAGGCCGAACGAGACCGGGCCACAGATCCAGCCGCGAGGGCAACCTCGGCAACCGTATGAAGCTTCTCCAGTTGCGACTGCAACATGGCAATCGGCCGCGTGCCTTCCAGGGTGAGGGCGATGTTCAGATGCTCGCCGGCGGTTTCGACGGCCATGGTGGCAATCCGGAACCCGCGGATGCGGACCACCTGGCAGAGCCGCTCCAGGGCGGCGGCTTCGTGGGTCATCCGGCAGTTAATGGTGTAGCTGGGTGTTGACGTCTGGGGTTGCGGGTTCATGCAACTTGCTCCTTGCCGGCTTTGGGCGTGCGTCGGGTTTCGTCGATCATGTCTGTGTTGCTGGCGCCGGGTTTGACGATGGGCCAGACGTTTTCTTCCCGGCTGATGGCCACGTGCAGCAGCATGGGGCCGTTGTAGGCCAGGATGGTTTCGATGCCACGGCGGATCTGGTCGGTGCGTTCGATGTATAGGCCCGGGATGTCAAAGGCCCGGGCCATGGCGACGAAATCCGGATTGTCGTCCAGGTTTATCTGGCTTTCCCGGTTGTTGTAGAACAGCTCCTGTTGCTGGCGGACCATGCCCAGGCACTGGTTGTCCATGATGATGAGCTTCACCGGCAGGTTGTAGCGGCGGATGGTAGCCAGTTCCTGGGCGTTCATCATGAACGAACCATCGCCGGTAACGTTGATGACCGTGCTGTTGCGGTCGGCAAACTGGGCGCCGATGGCCGCGGGCAATCCAAAGCCCATGGTGCCGAGGCCGCCACTGGTGAGGTGGTGGCGTGGGTGGTCGAAGTCATAGTGCTGGGCAACCCACATCTGGTGCTGGCCCACGTCGCAGGCGATCACGGTGTCGTCGGGAGCAATCCGTGAGAGCTGGCGGATAAAGGCCGGGCCGGTAATGGGTGCCATAGGACCATCGTTGTCGGCCGCGTGGAAGCCGCCGGTGGTGTGCCAGGTGCGGCACTGTTTCTGCCAGTCGCTGATGGTCAGTGGCTCATCCTGCAAGGCTCCGGCCAGTACCTTCAGTATTTCGTTCAGGTCCCCGCGGATAGCCAGATCGGCCGGGCGCAGTTTGTTGATTTCGGCGGCATCGGCGTCGATGTGGATCAGCTTTGCGTTGGGGGCGAAGCCGTCCAGGTTGCCGGTGGCGCGGTCGTCCAGGCGGGCGCCGATGACCAGCAACAGGTCGCATTCGTCCACCGCCTTATTGGCGGCGCGTGAGCCGTGCATGCCCAGCATGCCCAGATTGTAGGGATTGTGTTTGCCCGGGTTGCCGATGCCCTTGAGGGTTAAAACCGCCGGCAATTCGGAATATTCGGCAAACGCCCGGAAGCTGTCCTCGGCGTGGGCCAGGCTGATGCCACCGCCGCTGTAGAGCAGGGGCTTGCGGGCGGCGTGCAGCATCGCCAGGGCTTCCGTCAGGTCTGTCGAGGCCGTTTCACGGGGCTCGGGTTGGGAGAAGGGCGCATCGGCCACTTCGGTCAACAACAGGTCTTTGGGAACATCAATCCAGACCGGGCCGGGGCGGCCGCTCTGGGCCAGTTCCATGGCTTCTTCCATGATCGCGGGCAGGGCATTGGCGTCGTCGACCAGGTAGCTGTGTTTGACGATACCCAGGGTCATGCCCAGTACATCGGTTTCCTGGAAGGCATCGGTGCCGATCAGGCCGGAGGGCACCTGGCCGGTGATAACCAGCATGGGGATGGAATCCCGGTGAGCGTTGGCCACGCCGGTGACCAGGTTGGTTGCACCAGGGCCTGAGGTGGCGATGCACACCCCCAGAGTGCCGCTGGCCCGGGCATAGCCGTCGGCAGCGAGGGCGCAACCCTGCTCGTGGCGGCACAGCACGTGTTCCACGCTCACATCGTCTACCAGCGCGTCGTATAGCGGCATGATGCAGCCGCCCGGATAACCGAAAACCGTGCGGATGTTGTGGCGGTGGAACGCTTCAAGAATGTGCTGTGCGCCGTTCATGGTCGTTTTTCCTTTTTTCCTGGCCGCAAATAAAGAAACCCCCGGGACCTTTCGGTGCCGGGGGTTTCTGGTGTCTTGTCAGGTTTGTCGCTATCTCACCCGCTTGTCCACGCAGAAGCCCCCAGACGGTACCACGACCACCAGGACTAGCTTCACAAGGACAATCACTGCGTTGAGATTCATATAATCGACGGTCTGCTCTGAATTCGTCAAAAGATTCTGTGTAGAATCTACCCCACGTTTTCAGCCGGATGCAACCGTTAATTACGGGTTTTTTCTGCCAGCCTCGAGAGAGGCTTCATATCAGTAACAGTGAGAGTAACAGTGAGCATTCAATGACGAAAGCAAAATGGGGTTCCCTCGGTCTGTCACTTCTGGTCGTGATTGCGCTGGTGATCTGGATGGCTACCGGTGAGGTGAAGGTAGCCAGTGATGAGCCTCTGGAGCGCCAGGATGGCGGTGACGGCCAGTTGACAAGCGTGCAGGTGGAAATCCTGACAGCGAAGCTCCACGAGCCGGGGTTGATGCTTCAGGGACAGTTGGAGCCATGGAATTCCGTGATGGTCAGTGCCCAGGTTTCGGGCCGGATTGAATCCCTGGCTGTCGGACTCGGCGAGCAGGTCCGGGAAGGGCAGGCGCTGCTTACGGTTTCCGATGAAGGGCGCAGTTCCGCGGTTCTGCGCTGGCAATCCAGGGTTCGCAAGCTGGAGGCAGACCTGGCCGCTGCCCGCCGGCTGAGGGCCGACAACCTTGCCGCCCAGTCGGAAGTGCTGGCCCTTGAGAGTGAACTGGCCGCCGCCAATGCGGAACTGACCAACGCCCGGCAGGCTGTCAGCCATCTCACACCTGAGGCGCCTTTCGACGGCACCATCAACAGCAAATCCGTGGATACCGGCGATCTTGTGCAGGTGGGCTCTCCGCTTTTCCAGCTGGTAAGAGTGGACCGTCTGAAAGCGACCGCGCAGATTCCCCAGCAGTCAGTGACCAATGTGGCAGCCGGCCAGGCCGTTCGCGTGGATCTGCTGGATGGCAGCCGGCTCTCCGGCGTTGTAACGTTTGTGGCCAGTGCGGCATCGCCGGAAACCCGCAGCTTCGCAGTGGAAATCGCCGTGGAAAATCCGGACCGCAGGCGGGTGGCCGGTGGCAGCGCCAGCCTGCGAATCGCGCTGCCCGAGGTGAAGGCGATGTTTATTTCTCCGGCTTATCTTTCGCTCGGGGACGATGGCCGCCCGGGGGTGAAATACGTGGACGACCAGAACCGGGTGGTGTTCGGTGAGGTGACATTGCTGAGTGTTTCCACCGACGGGGCCTGGGTAACCGGGTTGCCGGATGAAATCCGTCTCATCACCCGGGGTGGCGGTTTCGTGAGTACCGGTGAGAAAGTGATGCCGGTCGACACCTCTGAAAACAGGGGTTAGGCCAGATGCGTGCGCTGATTTTTGCGGCCATTGATCGCAGCCGTACCACGCTGCTGACCCTGCTGTTCCTGATTCTCGGCGGTATCGCGGCGTTCCAGACCATTCCCAAGGAAGCCAATCCCGACGTCACCATCCCGGTGATCTATGTCTCCATGACCCTGGACGGGATCAGCCCGGAAGACGCCGAGCGTCTGCTGGTTCGGCCCATGGAGCAGGAGCTTCGATCCCTCGAGGGCATCAAGGAAATGCGGGGTACCGCGTCCGAGGGGCATGCCTCAGTGATGCTGGAATTTGATGCCGGTTTCGATCCGGACAAAGCCTTGCAGGATGTACGTGAGAAAGTCGACACCGCCCGCAGTGAGCTGCCGGGAGAGGCAGACGAACCGAGGGTCAACGAGATCAACGTGTCCTTGTTCCCAGTGTTGTCGGTCGGGCTGTCCGGCCCCCTGTCGGAGCGGGAGCTGATTACCATTGCCCGCCAGTTCCAGGATGCCATCGAGTCCATTCCGGAGGTGCTGGAAGTCGAGATCGGCGGCGACCGGGAAGACCTGCTGGAAATCGTGGTGGATCCCCAGGTTCTGGAAAGCTACGGCATCGATTTCGATCAGTTGGCCTCACTGGTCACCCGCAACAATCAGCTGGTGGCTGCCGGCTCGCTGGATACCGGAAACGGCCGCATGGCCCTGAAAGTGCCCGGGGTGATCGAGACCATCGAGGATGTGATGTTCATGCCGGTCAAGGTAGATGGCGATACGGTGGTGACCTTCGGGGATGTCGCCATGCTCCAGCGCACCTTCAAGGATCCCACCGGCTTTGCCCGCATCAACGGCGAGCCGGCGCTGGTGCTGGAAGTCTCCAAGCGCTCCGGCGCCAACATCATCGAAACCATTGCCCATATCCGCGATCTCATCGACCAGGCCAGGCCCCAACTGCCGGAAAGCCTGGAAATCCGCTACATCATGGATCAGTCCGAGGAAGTGCGGGACATTCTCAGCGACCTGCTGAACAACGTACTCACCGCCATTGTGCTGGTGATCATCGTGGTGATTGCAGTCATGGGGCCGCGTTCCGCATTCATGGTGGGTTTGACCATTCCGGGCGCTTTCCTTACCGGCATCCTGGTGATCTGGAGCATGGGGTTGACCCTCAATATCGTGGTGCTGTTCAGCCTGATTCTGGTGGCGGGCATGCTGGTGGATGGCGCCATTGTGGTGTCCGAGCTGGCGGACCGCAACCTGTCGGATGGCCAGGCGGTAAAAAACTCCTGGGCCGGGGCCGCAAGCCGCATGGCCTGGCCCATCATTGCCTCCACGGCCACCACGCTGGCGGTGTTTGTGCCTCTGCTGTTCTGGCCCGGGGTGGTGGGGGAGTTCATGAAGTTCCTGCCCTTGACGGTCATCATCTGTCTGGTGGCATCGCTGGCGATGGCGCTGGTGTTTCTGCCGGTGCTGGGCAGTGTCAGTGGCGGCCGGAGGGACCGGCAGAGAGAAACAACAGGCCGGCTGATGCAAGGCTACCGCTGGCTGCTGTCGGTGCTGCTGAAGTCGCCCGGGCTGACGCTGACTGGTGTGCTGTGTGTGATTGCGGTGATATACGCCGCCTATGCCCGCTTCAATTACGGTGTGGAGTTTTTCCCGAGTGTCGAACCGGATTCGGCCCAGGTGCAGGTCCGTGCCAGAGGCGATCTGTCAGTGTGGGAGCGGGATGTGATCGTGCGTGAGGTGGAACAGCGCCTGCAGGGAATGCCGGAGGTAAAGGCCCTGTACGCGCGTTCAATGGTCAGTGCCAGTTCGCAGATGGCGCCCGATGTGATTGGTGTTCTGCAGTTTCAGTTTACCGACTGGTACACCCGGCGCCCGGCCAGTGCCATTATGGAGGATTTCCGGGCGCGGACCGATGATATCCCGGGCATTGAGCTGGAATTCCGCAAGCAGGAGGGCGGACCGGCGGAGGGCAAACCCATTGAGCTGCAGGTGAGCAGCCGTGAGGCCGACGGCCTTAACGGCTATGTGGACAGGATCAAAGACCGCATGCGGGAGCAGGGTGGTTTTGCGGATATCGAGGATGACCGGAGCTTGCCGGGTATTGAGTGGCGGCTGCAGGTTGACCGGGAGGCCGCTGCCCGGTTCGGCACCGATGTGCTGGGTATTGGCAGTGCCGTGCGCCTGGTCACCAACGGTCTGGTGTTGGCGACCTATCGCCCGGAAGACGTCCGGGATGAAGTGGATATTGTGGTTCGGGTACCGAACAACTGGCGGGAGCTGGACCATCTGCAGCGCCAGACCATTCGTACCTCCCGGGGCCAGGTGCCGCTCTCGCAGTTCGTCGACCTTCAGCCGGGGGACAAGACCGGCAGTATTGTCCGGGTGGATGGCCAGCGCACCGTGACCATCAAGTCCGATCTGGCCCCGGGCCGTCGGGTTGACGAACTTCTGCGATCCCTGCAGGCCGGGATGCCGGAGCCACCGGAAGGCATTTCGGTAAAATTTGCCGGCGAAAACGAGGATCAGCAGCAGGCGGCCAACTTCCTGATCACCGCCTTTCTGGTGGCCATCGGGCTGATGTTGCTGATTCTGGTGACCCAGTTCAATTCACTCTACCAGACCTTCCTGATCCTCTCCGCCATTGTGCTTTCGACGGCGGGGGTGCTTCTTGGCCTGCTGGTCAACGGCCAGTCGTTCGGCATTGTGATGGTGGGCATGGGGACCATTGCGCTGGCGGGCATTGTGGTGAACAACAACATTATTCTGATTGATACCTACAACCAGATGCGCAAGGAGGGAATCGCGGCCTATGAGGCGGCCCTGGAAACCGGTTGCCTGCGTCTGCGGCCGGTGTTGCTCACGGCCATCACCACCGTGCTGGGCCTGATGCCCATGGTGCTGGGGGTGAACGTGGACTTGCTGACACCTTCCCTGGGCCTCGGGGCGCCCTCGACCCAGTGGTGGACCCAACTGTCCAGTGCTATCGCTGGCGGGCTGACCTTCGCCACGGTGCTGACGCTGTTGCTGACGCCCGCGCTGCTGGTGCTGGGCAGCCGGGCCGGCCAGGCCCTGGGAAGGCTGACCGGCCGGGTCAGTCGGAGTAATAGCGGCCAATGATTTCGGAAAACGGCAGCGGTTTGCTGTACAGGTAGCCTTGGAGATAGTCGCAGCCTTTCTCGAACAACCAGGCCTCATGGGCTTTATGCTCTACGCCTTCCGCCACCACGAAAAGCCCCAGCCCCCGGGCCAGACCGATGATGGATAGGGTAATGGCGCAATCGTCTTCGTCATCCGGCAGGTTCTTGATGAACGAGCGGTCGATCTTGATCCGGGAAAACGGCAGGCTTTTCAGCCGGGATAACGACGAGTAGCCAGTACCGAAATCGTCGATAGCCAGTTCTGCGCCGGCATCCACCAACTGTTCCAGCACCTTCCCGATGACCCCGGAATCCCCCTGGATAGAGTCTTCGGTCACTTCAAATTGCAGGGCGCTGACCGGCATTTTGTGCTCATTGCAGATCTGTTTCACAAGCTCCGGCAGCTCTGGAACCAGCACCTGCTCCGCAGACAGGTTGACCGAGACGGTCGGCAGGTGGATACCCCGGTCTCTCGCTTCACGCCAATGCTCACAGACCCGTCGGAGCACGCAGGCTCCGAGTTTGTACATTAGCCCGGCGCCGCGCGCCACATCCAGGAATTCAATGGGTGAAAGCCGGCCCCGTGTGGGGTGCTGCCAACGAACCAGCGCCTCCAGGCTTTCGACCTTTTTGCCCATGTGATCCATGATCGGCTGGTAAAACACATCCAGGGAACAGGTTTGCAGGGTTTCCCGCAATTCGCTTTCAAGAGCGAAGCGTGAGCGTGCGGTTATCTGTATTTCGGAATCGAACAGGGTGGAGCGATCCCGGCCCTGCCGTTTGGCGTGGTACATGGCGGCTTCGGCGCCCCGAAGGAGCTCTTCCGGCTCCTGGCAGTCGCCGGGAAAGTGGCAGATGCCTATGCTCGCGCTGATGTTCAGGTCCTGGTCTGACACCCGGACAGGCTGGCGAATGCGGCTCTGGATTTCCGCGGTTACTTCCTCCAGAAATCCGGGCAGCGTGTAATTCCGGATGACCATTGCGAATTCATCTCCCCCGATACGGGCGAGAAAGTCCTTGCCGGCCAATTGAATCCCATTCAGTCGCTGGCCTATCTCCGCAATAACCTGATCCCCCGCCTGGGGGCCGAGGCCGTCGTTGATGACTTTCAATCTGTCTACATCAATCCAGAGCAGCGCGAGGCTGCCTGCACCCCGGCGTCTGATCTTGCGCACCAGATGGCCGAGCCGGTCGCGGAGGGAATCGATATTGGCAAGGCCAGTCAGCGAATCGTAGCGCCTGACGTATTCCAGCGCCCGTTTGGATCTCAGCCAGGCTTCGTGGGTGTTCATCAGGCTGATAGTGTCAGCAATGGCCACAGCCAGGGAGATGTCCGGGACGGACCACTCCCGGCGTTCATGGGATTCCAGGCAGACCACCCCACTGAGCCGCTCGCCATCAAAGATGGGGGCGTCGAGCATGGCGTGAATATTCTGAACCGACAGGTAGTCCCGGTCGAAGGACCGGGTCCGGGGATCATTCCGGGCATCCGCTACGGCAATGACTCGTTCCGCCGTAATGGCCTGAAAGTATTCGGGGTGGTCGGACCGGAAGAGATCGTAGCCGGTATTTTCTTCTTTAACGCAGCTGTTGTGTCCTGGCTGCTCTTCGTCATGCAGCCATTCGCAGGTTATACGGTCCCGTTCCGGCGGAAACAGCCAGACACTTGCCCTTTGAATACCCAGCAGCCGGGTACACAATTCCACGAGAGCCGCCAGCTTCCGGGGCCGGGGCATTTCGATGAAGCCGATGTTGTGACTCAGCTCCATCAGGGCTTTGTGGTGGGTCACGAGGACTTCACTGTCACGCATGGCCGGGCTCAATACGATGTCCTTTCCTTTTGAAGTACGAACGGCCCTCAGTCTCGATTCGGTGCAGAGAACAGATAATATCTGAGCTTCCTATAGAATATGGCAACTGGCGTTAAGTATGTCCAATTCACGCTGTCCCGGTCAGCGAATCCGCACGTGGCGCCGCGTCATTGGCGTGACCCTGGCGAATCAGATCCCTGAGCAGCGGCCAGGGATGTTCAGCCTCGAGGGTAAAGGCAATGTCCAGCAGGGTGCGCTCGCCACCGTGGCGGCCCATGAACTGAACAGATACCGGCAGTTGATCCGGCGTGCGGCCCATTGGAATCGAGATAGCCGGTGCACCCGTGGCATTGGCCAGGGGGGTGAAGCTGACATACTGTCGCAGGCGCTCAAAAAGGGTATCAAAAGGTACCTCAGGGCTGAGATCGCCGAGCGGCGGTGTTGTATGGCCCAGTACAGGGGTGAGCACGGCATCGAAGCCGGCCATGGCATGGGCGTAGTCATGCCGGGAGCGTTTCAGCCGCCAGAGCGCGGTGGGCAGGCGCCAGAACTGTTTCCTGAACATCGTGTCCAGGCCATTGGTCAGGCCGTCGGTCCTGTGTTTTTCGAAAGCGGGATGAATCAGTTTTTTGCCGTTGGCTTTTACGCCAAAGGCCAGCAGTGCCCAGTACAGGGCGAAGTCGTCCGGAAATGAAGAATGCACTGGAACGGAAACCGGCTCGATCCGATGGCCCAGCTTTTCCAGTTTCCGCGCTGTCTCCTCAACTGTCTGCCGGGTGATGTCGTCGGTTTTGTGGCCGTTGATGGAATCCAGTATCAAGCCAATCTTCAGTGGTCGGCCAGAGGGACCCTCGATTCTGCCGCCCGCTGGCAGTTCCGGGTTCCTGTAGAAGGCCTCGGCCTGTTCCAGGAAATTGGCGGTGTCCCGCACAGAGCGTGTGACTACGCCTGCTGCAACAAGGGCTGCTGAGCCGCCGGAAGAGGCACCGGTCGAGTAGGCCAGATTCCATGGATTGCGGGTGGGTACGTCGTGGGCAGGTTCGGTGGTTGCGTTAAAGCCGAATTCCGGCAGCGTGCTCTTGCCCAGGCAGAGAAACCCCTGGGCCAGCATCTGCCGGGCAAACGGACTGGTATTCCTGGCCCTGTTTACGGGAACGGCAAGAGAGCCATGCCGGGTGGCTTTCCATAACCGTTGTCAGGTAATAAGCTGACAGGTTCAACCCATTGTTAGTGATCCCGATGGAATTTACAGAACCTCTCGTACGTCACTTTCTCGGCATCTTCTTCCTGATGATCGGCCTGCAGTTTGCCAGCCGCAGTCTGGGCCTGTTCCAGCGCATGCGCTTTTCCCACATCAATTATGGAGAGCGGGGAAGTGCGCCCTGGTGGCACCGGCATATCTTCAATGTGTTCCGGGCACTGATTCTTGCGGTTTGCGTGGTGCGGATCTTTGCGGATATCGACGGCTGGCTCGGCGTTTTTGGCTGGCTGTATCATTGGCCGGTGTTGTTGGCCGGAATGTTGTTGTTATTGGCATCGTTCACTGTGGTGAACTACCTGCAGGCTTACATGCATGAGGACTGGCGCTCAGGCATTGATCCCCGGAAGGACCAGCGAAAGCTGCTGACGGACGGGCCCTTTGCCCGCTCACGGAACCCGTTGTTCCTGACAGTGATGGCGGGGCAACTGGGCTTTTTCCTGGCGCTGCCCAGCGTATTCTCGCTGGTATGCCTGGTGGCCGGTGTGCTGGTAATCACCCGCCAGGCCGGTGAGGAAGAAAAGGCGCTGGCGGTCAAATTCGGAGAGGACTACGAGCGTTACCGGGTTCGGGTGCCGCGCTGGTTCTGAGCCGCCGCCTGCGAAAAGCGCCGGGCTTTACGCCGACGTTTTCCGGGCTTCCTTGATAACATCGTAGGCGTGGCTGATCTCCCGGGTGCGTTCTTCTGCCATTTCCCGCATGCTCTCGGGTAAACCCCGGCCGGCCAGTTTATCCGGATGGTTTTCGCTCATCAGTTTGCGGTAGGCTTTCTTGAGCTCCGCGTCACTGGCTGACGATGAAACCCCCAGGACCTTGTAGGCATCACTGATCTGATCGGCGGAAGATGGCTGGCCAGCTCCGGCCCGATTGGTATGGGCACCCCGTAGCATGGCTTCCAGCTGATCCACCTGGCTCTCGGGCAGTCCCAGGCCGCGGGCGATTCGCACCAGCATCTCATGTTCGGCCGGGTGTACCACGCCATCGGCGGCAACAGCTGAGACCTGAACCTGAAGAAACATCTGCAGGAACGCAGGTTGCCGGCCACTAGCCTGGAGGAACCGGTTCAGCTCTGCGTCCAGATCGAAATCCGGCTCCTTGCCCCGGTTGAAGGCGGCTTTGGCCGTGGCTTTCTGCTCTTCGTTCAGGCGGAAGCGTACGAACATGGCTTCCGCCATCTGGATTTCGTCGCGGGATATAATGCCGTCTGCCTTGCAGAGGGCACCCATGACGGCAAAGACGGACTCGACAAAGCCGGATTGGATACTCTGGAGCTTGCCGATCAGACGGCGCTTGAGGTGGTTGAAGAGAAAGGCACCGATTGCCGCACCCACCAGAAAACCCGGAAATTTGCCAAAGGCGTAACCGATCAGACCGCCAACGATGATTGCAAACAGCATTAAATTGTCCTTACCAGGGATGAACCAGCCTATAGAATATACGTGTTTTTCAGTCCGGCTTCATGAACAGGCTTTCATGGGGGCAAGGTTAAAAACAATTTGCGCTGGAAATTTCGATGCGTCGTTGATCCTGCTGAGTGCGATATCGCGCAGGACATTGGGAGATGGTTCTGGGGCTCAGTGTTGATAGAATCTACGCGCGGTCGTTTTCATTTTCAGACGAAGCCAAAAGTTATGACACAGGACCTGTTTGGCGAACTGTCGCCGGAGTTGATCAGGGAGCATCTGATGGAAGGTGCGGTGGTGCTTCGCCAGTTCGCCCTCGCAGACGCTGAATGGCTCCTGAACGACATTCAGCGAGTTACCACTCAGGCACCGTTTCGGCATATGAAAACCCCTGGCGGTCATGCCATGTCGGCCGCTATGAGTTGCTGCGGTGATCAGGGTTGGGTTACCGATACCCGGGGGTACCGCTACCAGTCCGAGGACCCGACTTCAGGCCAGCCCTGGCCGGCGATGCCGGAATCCTTCCGCAATCTTGCCGGGAAGGTCGCAGTCGCAGCTGGTTTCGAGGGCTTTGAGCCGGATGCCTGCCTGATCAACCGTTATGAGCCCGGGGCAAAAATGGGACTGCATCAGGATAAGGATGAGCAGGATTTCAGCCAGCCGATTGTATCGGTATCCCTGGGCTTACCCCAGGTATTTCAGTTTGGCGGGCTGAAACGTAACGAACGTCCTGTCAGGGTTCCGCTTGCCCATGGTGATGTGGTGGTCTGGGGTGGCCCGGCACGGCTGAGATATCACGGAGTATTGACGTTGAAGGCCGGGGATCACCCTCTGACCGGCGTCTGTCGATACAATCTGACGTTCCGCAAAGCCCGGTAACCGGTTACTGCAACCAGGCCACCAGCAATCCGGCGGCCAGGGACAGCACCATCGGTACGCCAACCAGAAGCCCGATCTGGCGATTGCCGATCAACCCCGCCATGGCGGATTTGACCAGGTTGTTGGTTGCCGCCGCAATGACGATACCAATGACGGCCGTGCTCATGGCGAGGCCGTTGTTGGACATGCGGGTCAGGGACAGGGTGATGGCGTCCACATCGGCCACCCCGGACGTTGCTGCAAGGACATAGATGCCCGTGTCGCCCAGCCAACTGCTCAGGAACTCGCCCAGCAGCAGGATGGCGGTCAGCAACATTCCGAATACCAGCGCCGAGGTGAGATCCAGTGGATTCTGGTTGAGGGGCGGCTGGCTGACCTGTAACTGTTTTTCGTTTTTTCGCCAGATAATCAACGCCGGGACGTAGAGCAAGATGGTCATCACGAGAACCGGCCAGATGAGCATCGGCAGCAGGCTCCGGTTGATCACCAGGCAATAAAACAGGATGCGGGGAAACATGGTGCCGCAGGCAATCAGGATTCCCGTTGCGAACTGGGCATTCAACTGAGGGGTTTTGGAGGCCTGACGCGCGAAGTGCAGGGTGAGGGCCGTGGATGAGCTCAGACCGGCGAACAGGCTGGTGAACAGAATGCCCTTTCGGGTGCCGGCCACCCGGATGGCGAAGTAGCCGACAAAGGAAATGGAGGCGATCATCACTACCATCCACCAGATCTCCCGAGGGTTGAGAACCCCGCCAGGGCCCAGCTTTTCATTGGGCAATAGAGGCAGCATCACCACGGAAATGAGCAGCAGCTTGAGCGCCGCATCCAGCTCGTGTTCCTTCAGCTTGTTGACCCAACCGTGAATCTCTTCCTTGTTATCCAGGATGATGGCAGTCACGACGGCTGCGGCGGTGGCAATCACCGGATCCACCGCAACCGCCACCGCGCCGAAGCAGAAGGTCAGCACCATGCCTACCATGCCGGTGATACTGAAATTGCGGATGTGCACAAGCCGTTCGCTGTAGGCCACGATTGCCATGGCCACCACGCTGACCAGCAGCACAGGAAACGCCCATTCGGTTATCTCCTGTGCCAGTACCGCGGAAACGCCACCGAGCAAACCGACCAGCGAAAAGGTGCGAATACCGGCAATCCGCTCGCCGGCTTTCTGCTCCCGGGCATCCCATCCCCGCTCCAGGCCAATAATCGCGCCCAGAAGAAGCGCGACCGCGAGGTTCAGGGTGGTCTGGTTTCCGGCCAGAAACCGGGAAGCAACATCATTCATGGGTGGGTGCAGTCTCCTGTTAATCATTGAATGTCCTGATGATAGCAGCAGAGGCACGCAGTCGTTAGGCGTCTAAGAAGATACCGCTAGCGACCTTACTTTCCTGTAAGGGGGCTGATAAGCTTCGCGGCCTTTGAATTCGTAGCAAACCGGAACCCCGAAATTATGGTGAATTCCTTAAAGGCCAACTGGCTTTCGAATACCCGCGGCGATGTCCTTGCCGGCATTGTGGTTGCCCTGGCGCTGATCCCGGAGGCAATTGCCTTTTCCATCATCGCCGGAGTCGACCCCAAGGTCGGGCTTTACGCGTCCTTCTCCATCGCCGTGATTATTGCGTTCGTGGGCGGACGCCCCGGTATGATCTCGGCAGCCACCGGGGCCATGGCCTTGCTGATGGTCACGCTGGTGAAAGACCATGGCCTTGAATACCTTCTGGCGGCGACGCTGCTGACCGGTATTATCCAGATTGCCGCCGGTTACCTGAAGCTTGGCGGCCTGATGCGGTTTGTCTCACGCTCGGTGGTCACGGGCTTTGTGAACGCACTGGCGATCCTTATTTTCATGGCCCAGTTGCCCGAGCTGACCAATGTGACCTGGCACGTGTACGCCATGACGGCAGCCGGCCTCGGCATCATTTACCTGTTCCCGCTGTTGCCCCGGGTTGGCAGGATCCTGCCTTCACCTCTGGTGTGTATCGTTGTTCTCACGGCTGTGGCGATGTACCTCAACCTGGGTATCCGCACGGTAGGCGACATGGGCGAGCTGCCTGATACCCTGCCGGTTTTCCTGTGGCCGGATGTGCCTCTGAATTTCGAAACCCTGATGATTATCCTGCCTTATTCGGTGGGGCTGGCTGTTGTTGGGCTGCTGGAATCCATGATGACCGCAACCATCGTCGACGATCTGACCGACACCACCAGCGATCGAAACCGTGAGTGCAAGGGCCAGGGTATTGCCAACATCGGCTCCGGCCTGCTCGGCGGCATGGCCGGTTGCGCGATGATCGGGCAGTCCATCATCAACATCAAATCCGGTGGTCGTACGCGCCTGTCGACACTGACCGCCGGCGTGTTCCTGCTGGTAATGGTGCTGGTGCTGGACAAGTGGCTGGTTCAGATCCCCATGGCAGCGCTGGTCGCCGTGATGATCATGGTCTCGATTGGTACCTTTAGCTGGGGCTCTGTCAAGAACCTCAGGGAACACCCGCTGTCAACCAACATCGTCATGGTTGTTACCGTTATCGTGGTGGTGGCCACCCATAACCTGGCGTTCGGTGTGCTGGCGGGCGTGCTGCTGGCGGCCCTGTTCTTTGCCAACAAGGTGGGGCACTACATGCTGGTTACCTCAGAGCTGGATGAGGCCACGGATACCCGCACCTACCGGGTAGTGGGCCAGGTGTTCTTCAGTTCCTCGGAAAAATTCATGGAATCCTTTGATTTCAGGGAAGCAGTCGATAACGTGGTCATAGACCTGAGCCGGGCGCATTTCTGGGATATAACCGCGGTAGGCGCGCTGGACAAGGCGGTGATCAAGTTCCGCCGTGAAGGTTCGGAAGTTGAGGTTATCGGGCTGAATGAGGCCAGTGCCACGATTGTCGACCGCTTCGGCGTGCACGACAAACCCGAAGCCGTTGATCAGCTGATGGGGCACTGACATGACACAGACCCGGGAATCCAACAGCGATCACAGCCAGAATAGCAATTACAGGGATCACGAAGGCGAGGTTGAGATGTTACGAGTAGTTGCCTGCATTGACGGCTCCCACGCCGCCCCGGCCGTATGCGATTACGCCGCCTGGGCCAGTAAACACATGGAAAGCCCCATGATGCTCCTGCACGTGCTTGACGAAGAGCGTTATCCGGCCGAGCCGGACCTCGCCGGAAGCATCGGCCTGGGCAGTCGAGAGCAGTTAATGGAGGATTTGGCGGAACTTGACCGCAAGCGCGCGAAACTGGCCCTGGAACACGGGCACCACATGCTGGATGAGGCGGAGAAACGGGTGCGTGACGCGGGCATCACCGACGTTGTGCAGCGCCAGCGCCATGGCGACCTCACCGAGTCCCTGCTGGCACTGGAAAACCAGACCCGCCTGCTGGTCATGGGGTTGCACGGTGAAACCAGTTCGGAGCGCGATACCCACATTGGCAGCCAGTTGGAAACGGTGATCCGCAGCATGCATCGTCCGATTCTCCTGGTGCCGGATGAGTTCACCCGGCCCCGCAGTGCCATGCTGGCCTTTGACGGCAGCGCAACGGCGTTCAAAGGTGTGGAGCTTCTGGCCGGTAGCCCGGTGCTCAAGGGTATGCCCCTGCATCTGGTGATGATTGGCGCGGATACCAGTGACCGCCGGGAGCAGCTCAGGAAGGCGGAGAAAATGCTGGCGGGCCTGGAATCCGGGATCACTCTGGCGATCCGCGCCGGCGATGTTGAACCCGCGTTACACGCCTATCAGGAAGAACACGATATCGACATCCTGGTCATGGGGGCCTACGGCCACTCCCGTATCCGGCAGTTCCTGGTGGGCAGCACAACCACCACCATGCTCAAGACCGCCAGAAAACCGCTGGTGGTCCTTCGTTAGTTCCCGGGAGTGGGTCTTCTCAGGCGGTTGTCCGGGAAGACTCCCCGAACCGCTTGACCTGCGAAACAAAGTCGCTGAAACGGGTTCCCTGAATCAGCACATGCTCTTTCAGGGCTCGCTCGGCCTCCTGCTCCTTTCCATTTTTGATCGCTTCGAAAATTTCCCGATGCTCGGCAATGGAGTTGGAAACCCGGTTACGTGCCTGTAATTGAAGGCGGCGATAGGGCTTCAGTCTCTGTTTAAGCTGTCTTGCTTCAGTCGCCAGGAAGTGGTTGTGGCTGGCCGTGTAAATGCAGTTGTGGAACTCTTCATTTTCGTAGTAATAATCGTCCGGGTCAGCCATGACATCGGGATCCTCGCAGCGCTGCAACGCTGCCCGCAGGGACTCAAGCTCGGATGACTGAATTCTTCTGGCTGCCAGTCTGCCGCACATTCCCTCCAGTTCCGCCATTACCTCGAACATCTCAATCAACTGATCAAAGCCTACCCTGGCGACGAAGGTGCCTTTTTTGGGTTTCACGATGACCAGGCCACTTACGACAAGCTGCTGGACCGCCTCACGAATAGGGGTTCTCGAGACGCCGTACTGCGTGGCGAGGGCATCGTGGTCAAGCTTTTCGCCGGGTAACAGTCGACCGTTGATGATGTCTTCCTCGAGCGCGTCTTTCAGTTTCTGGGTATTCGAGCGTTTCATTTTTATCCCTGCTCGGGGTGAAAACAGGATTGATCATACTTTGGTCAATTGGTGTTGACAGAAGTATATATCAAGCCTAATGATATATACATCAGAATGCTCTGATTGATATTACAACAACAATTTCTGGAGAGAAAACGATGAAGATGCCCTTCGCTAAACTGGCCATGGCGGCCTCCCTGTCGGTATTTTTTTCTGGTATTGCCCTGGCTGATACCGTTTTGCGTGTTTCCCACCAGTTCCCGGGCGGTAAAGGAGACGTCAGGGACGAAATGGTCCAACTGATGGCCCGTGAAGTGGCCGCGGCCGACGTTGGTCTGGAGCTTCAGGTGTATCCGGGCCAGTCCCTGTTTAAGGCCAAGGAGCAGTGGGGAGCCCTGGTTCGAGGCCGGGTCGACATGACTTCCCTGCCGCTGGACTATGCCAGTGGCCGTCATCCCGAGTTCTCCGCCACGCTGATGCCCGGCCTGGTTCGCAGCCACGAGCGTGCCCGGCGCCTGAACGATTCCGAATTCATGGACATGATCAAAAAAGTGATCAACGATGCGGGCGCCCGGGTGCTTGCGGATGCCTGGCTGGCGGGTGGCTTTGCCTCCAACAAGCAATGCATCACGTCGCCGGATACGGTGCAGGGCCAGACACTCCGTGCCGCCGGCCCGGCCTTTGATGAAATGCTGGCGACGGCCGGCGCGTCCATTGCCTCCATGCCGTCGTCCGAGATCTATACCGCCATGCAGACCGGCGTGCTTGACGGCGCCAACACTTCTTCGGGCTCTTTTGTCTCCTACCGTATCTACGAGCAGGTTACCTGCCTGACCGCGCCGGGAGAGAACGCGCTCTGGTTCATGTATGAGCCGGTGCTGATCTCCGAGCGCAGCTGGAACAGCCTGAACGCGGAGCAACAGGCGGCACTGACCGCGGCCGGCCAGAATGCGGAAGAGTATTTCGCCAAAGAAGCCGCTGGTCTTGACCAGAAGATGGTCGATGTGTTCTCCGAAAACGGCGTTGAAGTGGTCAAGATGACGCCGGAAAACTATCAGGCTTGGCTGGATATTGCCAAGAAGAGTTCCTACAAAACCTTCGCGGAGAACGTTCCGAACGGACAGGCACTGATTGACGCTGCGCTGGCGGTCGAGTAGCACCTTCGGTACCGAGTTCTCTGGCTAGCTACCCCGCCCTGGCTTCCGGCCGGCGGGGTAAGCACAACTTTTCCGGGGTTTGAGCTATGTCCCAATCTTCCAGTTATCGGCGAGCCTCGGAGCGAGGTGTGTTTGGCGGCTATATTCGCGGCATGGATGCGGTGTCAGTGGCTGCCGCCATTGTAGCGGGTGTCCTGCTCGCCCTTGGCGTGCTGTCTGTCGTTCATATGGTGTTTGTCCGTTACGTGATGGGTGAGAGCACCGTCTGGCAAACGGAGTTCACCACCTTTGCGATCACGGCCTCCATGCTGCTGGGCACCCCCTACGTGCTGAAAACCGGCGGCCACGTGGCAGTGACGGTGTTACCCGATGCTCTGCGGGGCTTCCCCAGGCGCCTGATGCGTTTGTCGGCCTCCCTGGTTGGCCTGGCCTTCTGCCTGGCCCTGACTTACGGCTCCTGGTACTACTTCTACGAAGCTTATGCGTTTGACTGGACCACGGGTACAGTCTGGAATCCGCCGTTGTGGCCGGCCATCCTGCCGGTGGCACTGGGTGCCTCCCTGCTGTCGCTGCAATATCTGGCTGAAATTCTTCGAGCGGAGCTGTAGCTATGGATCCGGTAACGAGCGGTATTCTTGTCGTTGTGGTTTTGCTGGTACTGATGGCTATTGGTACTCCGATCGCCTTTGCCCTCGGCGCCGTTTCACTGGGAGCCCTGATCCTTGATCGTGGCGTCGGAGAGCTGATCTATTTTGGTGAAACCTTTTTTGGCAGTGTGGCGTCTTTCGGCTTCGTTGCCATCCCCATGTTTATCCTGATGGGCGCTGCGGTGGCCTCCTCGCCAACCGGGCGTGATCTGTATCGATCCCTCGATCTGTGGATGGGTAGGCTGCCGGGCGGCCTGGCCATTTCCAACATTGCCGCCTGTTCGATTTTTGCGGCGCTGTCTGGTTCGTCACCGGCGACCAGTGCCGCCATCGGCAAGCTCGGTATCCCCGAGATGCGCAAGCGGGGCTATCCGGATGGGGTCGCCGCCGGCTGTATCGCGGCCGGTGGCACCCTGGGCATTCTGATTCCGCCTTCCGTCACCATGATTGTCTATGGCATCTCCACCGAAACCTCCATTGGCCGCCTGTTCATTGCCGGCGCGATTCCGGGGCTGATGCTGGCGGTGCTGTTCATGGTCTGGACACTGATCGCCTGCAAGCTTGCGGGCGGTTACAACAGTCCGAATCCGGTGGCCGAGGCGGCGGCTCAGGTCAAGGAGAACGTCGAAGGCAACATCAAGGCACTGGTGCGCGTGCTGCCGTTCCTGTTGGTGGTCATGGGTATCCTGTTTGCGCTCTACGGCGGGGTGGCGACACCCTCCGAAGCAGCTGGGGTCGGCGCCTTCCTGTGTCTGGTACTGGCGATTGTGGTGTACCGCATGTGGCAGGTCAAACCGGTGGGCATCATCATGCGTGACGCCTTGCGTGAGAGCGTGATGATCATGCTGATCATTGCCACCGCCGAAATCTTTGCCTTTGCGCTTTCCTCGCTCTTCATTACCCAGACCGTGGCCGGAGCCATTGCCGATCTCGAGGTGAATCGCTGGGTACTGATGGGCGTGATTAACCTCTTTCTGCTTGTGGCTGGTTTCTTCCTGCCGCCGGTTGCGGTCATCGTGATGGCGGCGCCGATCCTTCTGCCGATCATTGTGGCGGCGGATTTCGACCCCTACTGGTTTGCGGTCATTCTGACCATTAACCTGGAAATCGGCCTGATCACGCCGCCGGTCGGTCTCAATCTTTTCATCATAAAAGGCATTGCTCCAGACATAGCGCTCCGGGACATCCTGCTGGGAAGCCTGCCCTATGCCCTGTGCATGATTCTGGGCATCGTGCTGCTGAGTTTCTTCCCGCAGATTGCCCTGTGGCTGCCGGATCTGATTATGGGCGCGGGCTCCTGACGTAAGATAAGGGTTATCACTATGAACATGAGTTTTTTGCAAGAGCTGTTCAGCGGCATTACCCGGCGTGACGCGCTGCAGCGCAGATTCGGCACCAGGAAGACCAATTACGACCACACGGATCTGGAGGCAGCCTGTCATGAGTTGCTGTACAGTGACGGCGAGGCGGCCAGCATTGTTATGGCCAGTCGCGCACTGGATATATATCAGTCCCTGGGTGACGACGATAAGCGCGCGTTCTTCCGGGCGCTGGGCAGTAACTTCGCAGCTGATCCGGACAAGATCGATGAAGCCTACCGGATTTATAGGGGCGACCGGTCCAACAAGCACCTGGCGGGGCTGTTCGAAGTCTGTGAGCCACTGCGCCAGGAATTGTTCCGGCGGCTCAACCTGGCCCAGGGCGCAACCTATGAGCTGGTGAAAATGCGCCAGGATTTCCTGGCGCTGATGAAAGGCCACAAGGATTTCGAGCCGATCAACGCTGATTTTGAGCACCTCTTCGGCTCCTGGTTCAACCGGGGCTTTTTGATGCTGCGCCGCATTGACTGGGCTACGCCGGCGTCCATCCTGGAGAAGATCATACGTTATGAGGCGGTACACAAGATTCAGGGCTGGGACGACCTGCGTCGCCGGCTGGATAACCGGGACCGACGCTGCTTTGCCTTCTTTCACCCGGCCATTGGTGATGAGCCACTGATTTTTGTGGAGGTGGCCCTGACCAAGGGGATTCCCGACAAGATCCAGCCCATCCTGGCGCACGACCGTTACGATATTGACGCTCCTGAGCTGGCCGATTCCGCCGCTTTCTTTGGTATCAGCAACTGTCAGGTCGGGCTCCGGGGCATTTCCTTCGGTAATTTTCTGATCAAACAGGTGGTTCAGGAGCTTAAGCAGGAACTGCCCAATCTGAAGAACTTTGTGACCCTGTCGCCGTTACCCATGTTCCGCAACTGGCTGGAGCAGATCTCTCACCCGGATTCCGGCCAGCTGATACCGGAGGCGCGGAGTGTGCTCGGCCACCTGGATAATCCGGAGTGGGCCAGGCATCCGGAACTGGCGGAGCGCCTGAACGAGGTCATCCGGCCGCTGGCGGCCCGCTACCTCTTGAAGGAAAAGAGCGGTGACAACCTGCCGCTGAATCCGGTGGCACGTTTTCACCTGGGCAATGGCGCCGAACTGCACCGCATTAACTGGCTGGGCGATGTCTCGGAAAACGGAATGAAACAGTCGGCCGGCCTGATGGTTAACTACCTGTATGTCCTCGAAAACATCGAGCGCAACCACGAAAAATTCACCACCAATGGTGAGATCGTCTGTTCCCCTAGCGTGCGCGAACTGAGCAAGCTGGGCCGGAAACTGCTCCAGGGAGAACCCGAGAAATGAACCACAACCTATTCGATACCTTTGCCACCAGGATGCAGGCCCGGGGCACGGCGAATTTTATCACCACGCCCGAAGGCAGTACCTATTCGTACGCCGATGCGCTGGCTAAGACGGAGCGCATTGCCGGTGCTCTGAAACACCTCGGTGTTAAACCGGGCGACCGGGTTGCCGTGCAGGTTGATAAGAGCCCCGAGGCGATTCTGTTATACCTCGCCACCCTGCGTATGGGAGGAGTGTATCTGCCACTCAACACCGGTTACACCGCCGACGAAATCGGCTATTTCCTTGGTGATGCGGAGCCCGCGCTTTTTGTGTGTCAGCCGGCAGCGCTCGAGGCGGCAGAGGCTATTGCCGCGCAGACTCAATGCCCCTGTGTCCAGACCCTGGGTACCAACGCGGATGGCTCACTGATGGAGGTGGTGTCAGAAGCGGAAGCCTTCACGGGTATCGAGCCGCAGAGTGAGGACGACCTGGCAGCGATTCTTTATACCTCGGGCACGACCGGCCGCTCCAAGGGCGCGATGCTGACCCATAAAAACCTGGGTTCGAACTGTAAGAGCCTGGCCGAGGCCTGGCGTTTCACCGAAAAAGACCGCCTGATCCACGCCTTACCCATTTTCCATACCCACGGTTTATTCGTTGCCTGCAACGTGATTCTGATTACCGGGGCCAGCCTGTATTTCATGCCCAGGTTCGATGTGGACACGATCATCGCTGCCATGCCGGAAGGCACATCGCTCATGGGGGTGCCGACCTTCTACACCAGACTGCTTCAGGATGACCGCCTGACGCCGGAACTGACGGCAAACATGCGGTTGTTCACCTCAGGGTCAGCCCCGCTCACCGCGGAAACCCATCAGCAGTTCAAGCAACGGACCGGGCATGCCATTCTCGAACGCTACGGCATGACCGAAACCAACATGAACACCTCCAATCCCTATGACGGTGACCGCATTGCCGGCACTGTGGGTATGCCGCTGCCGGGTGTTGAAATCCGTATTACCAACCCGGAAACCAAGGACCATACGCCGCTGCCCCAGGGTGAGATCGGCATGCTGGAAGTGCGTGGCCCGAACGTATTCAAAGGCTACTGGCGCATGCCGGAGAAGACCAGGGCCGAGTTGCTTGAGGATGGATTCTTTATTACCGGCGACCTGGCCCTGATCGACGAACGTGGCTATGTGCAGATTGTCGGGCGTGACAAGGATCTGGTGATATCCGGCGGCTTCAACGTTTACCCGAAAGAAGTCGAGCAGGTGATCGATGCCATGCCGGAGGTGATGGAGTCGGCTGTTATCGGTGTGCCGCACCCGGATTTCGGCGAGGGCGTAACGGCGGTTGTGGTTCTGCTGCCGGGGCAGAAGCTGGAAGAGGCGGATGTCATCAAGGCGCTTGCTGGCCATCTGGCCAAATTCAAACAGCCCAAGCGCGTCTTCTTTGTCGATGCCTTGCCCCGAAACACCATGGGTAAGGTTCAGAAGAAGCAGCTCCGGGATCAATTCAAAGACATCTATCAGGACGCTTGACAGGCTCGGCGCTGGAGAAGCACCCATGACCAGAAGTTTTCGTATCGGCCAGATCGTACCCAGTTCCAACACCACCATGGAGACCGAGATACCGGCAATGCTTCGGGCCCGTGAGGCAGTGGAACCGGAGCGCTTTACCTTTCACTCCAGCCGTATGCGTATGAAAAAGGTAACCAGGGAAGAGCTGGCAGCCATGGATGATGAGTCGGATCGCTGCGCGCTTGAGCTGTCCGATGCCGCCGTGGACGTGATGGGTTACGCCTGCCTGGTAGCCATCATGAGCCGCGGGGCAGGGTACCACCGTGAATCTCAGGCGCGCCTGCACGGAGTCACTGTAAAAAACGGTCACCCGACGCCGATTGTCAGCAGTGCCGGTGCTCTCACCGAAGGCCTGGATATTCTCGGGGCCAGGCGTGTTGCGATCATCACGCCCTATATGAAACCCCTGACCCGGATGGTCATTGACTACATCGAGGCGGAGGGCATTCAGGTGGTGGACAGCATTGCCCTGGAAATTCCAGACAACCTGGAAGTCGGTCGGCGCGATCCGCTGGCGCTGACGGAAATCGTGAAGCGCCTCGACATCAGCAAGGCCGATGCCGTTGTTCTTTCCGCGTGCGTACAGATGCCTTCGCTGGCCTCGATTCAGCAGGTTGAGGATTCACTGGGGTTACCGGTGGTGTCCGCAGCCACCTGCACCACCTATCAGATCCTGAAGGAGCTGAAACTCAAACCCCTGGTGCCTGACGCCGGCAGGCTTCTGAACGGCAGCTACACCTGACCACGGACCCCGGGGAACCGGGGCAGGTCATCCGTGATCTGCCACCAGTCAGCCTTGGAGTCGGTGAACGCGTGCGATGACAGTATCGTCGCCAGGGTGCCGTCAAGGAGCCCTGCGCGCACACGCAGTTTATTGGGAAGGCCGGCTCTCCGACTGAAAACCGGGGAACCACACCGGCGACAGAAGACCCGCTCCTTGCCTGGTGAAGACTCGTAACTCGACAGACTGTCCTCTCCGGTGAGCAGACGGAACTGACTGGCCGCTACCGGAATATTAGTGGCGAACGCCGTACCCTGGGCCCTGCGGCACTGGCTGCAATGGCAGATTTCGATAGAGGCCAGCTCGCCATCAATCTCGAATGTGATCTCGCCGCAAAGGCAATGTCCTGTTGTCTTCATAGCTCTCCCTCAGTTCCGTCAGACTTGTTCGGCCCATGCCAGATGGCTCCCGATTCAGTATTTGTATCAGCTAACCGGGCACAGGTATCAAGGTATTTGTCGCGGTGTGGATGCTGATCCGGTGGACCCACTGATGATTTCCCTAAAACGGTCTGATCAACGTACAACCAAAACAGAAAAGGAACGTATACATGCAGTGCTGGCATGCAGTCCTGTAACTGATGGTAGGTCAGCTATAAGTATTTCTATAAATTATAAGGAACCTTAAAGTGACAATAAGCAATTCGTTAAGAAACCTCACTGTCGGTAAAAAACTGACTCTCAGCTTTGCCATCCTTCTGGTATTTCTGGTCATCGTATCCGGGGTCAGTTTGTTTTCGCTCGATGACTATAATCATCGGGTTTCAATTGTAAAGCACGCTAACGCGGCAGAGATTGCACTGCTGGAAGCAGAAAGAGACCAAAAGAATTTCAAGGTTGAACGGGATCCACGATACATCGGGCACGCCATCGGGTACGTTGATGAGGCAAAAAGCGCTCTGACGCCTCTGATCGAAATGAACGAGGGCGAAGACCGGCAGCGGGCAGAACAAATTTTTGACGATGTACGGACCTATGAGGAACTGCTGAAAAGGTATGAGGCTGGTATCGACGGGCCGCCTGAAACCCTCAAGTCCATTGAGGAGCAACTGCTTGCCGTCGCAACCCGCACGATTGGCCTGACAGAGGACCTGAAAAAACTCGAGCAAACACAGATGCAAGAGCGATACGACCTCACGGTTGCGGAAATTATTATAGTGACAGTGATTGCCCTTCTCTCGACCCTCATCCTTGCGTGGATACTGACAAAGTCAATTACGGCGCCAATCAACGAAGTGGTCAAAATAGCCAACAAGGTTGCCTCAGGCGACCTCACTGTGGATGTCCGAAGCCAGCGCGGTGATGAATTTGGCCAGCTGCTCGCTGCGTTTGGAGCCATGATAACCAATCTCAGAGAGCTGATTCGCGAAATTGATACCGGGGCCTCCAGCATCGCCTCATCATCGGAACAGCTGTCTACCGTAACGAATCAGACCAGTAAGGGCGTAGCGGAACAACAGTCACAGACCGATCAGGTCGCCACCGCCATGAATGAGATGGTCGCAACCGTCAATGATGTTGCCAAAAGCGCCGAGGCCGCCTTTGAGGCGGCCAAAGACGCCAGTGAGAAATCCGGCAATGGTGAGATGGCGGTCAGGGAAACCCTGGAGTTTGTCGCGGATCTGAACAAACAAAGCGCCAATGTGATGGAACTGCTCAACGGCCTGCAAATGGAAACCAACAACATTGGCACAGTGCTGGACGTGATCAAGTCGGTTGCCGAACAGACCAACCTGCTGGCACTCAACGCCGCCATAGAAGCGGCTCGGGCCGGAGAACAGGGGCGGGGATTTGCCGTGGTGGCTGACGAAGTGCGGTCCTTGGCTCAGCGAACCCAGAGCTCCGCAACCGAAATAGAAACCCTGGTCAGCAATCTGGTTAACAGTGCTGAAACATCGGTTGCCAGCATGGAGACCGGCACAAAGCTTGCGGAGCAGACGCTAGAACGGGCGCAATTGGCCGGTACGGCGATTCAGGAAATGGCGAATGGAGTTGAACAAATCCGCCAGTACAACAGCCAGATTGCGACCGCTGCTGAAGAACAAAGCGTTGTGGCGGAGGATATCAATCAGAATATCACGCTGATCCGCGATGTATGTGATCAGTCTGCCGCGTCCACCGAACAGGTCTCCGCTGCGAGTGAAGAGCTGGCGCGCCTTGCTGAAGGGCTCAGCACACAAGTGGCCCGTTTCAAGGTTTGATGGATGGAGCGAGTCATCGAGAAGGGGCGGATCACATAGCCTGCCTCTTTCCGCAAGAGACAGTGTTGTCGACAGTGCAAAACAGCTTTGAGATAGCACGACCAGTTGCACACAGCGTCCATGCTCAAGAGTCGAAAGGACGGTTGCTCGTTGGCGAACGATTTATTGAGTTATGATGTAAAACAACTAAAAAAGTTTGGCTGTCACTTTTATGGCCAGAAAAACCAGAGTTGTGATCAGGAGCCTGATAGGTATTCAGCATCGGTTCGTACCTATTCTCACTGGTCCTGAATTGTCTGCTGTGAAGGCGAGACTGCAAACAAGCTGAAGGCGTCTAGCGAAAGAGGTTCTACCTATGTCGGTTGGCGAAGTTTTATCAGGGCACGATTACTTTGACGAGGAGTTCGGCGTTTCAGTATCCAAGCTTTTGGGTATGTTACGGCGTAGCTTTGCCATGGACATGGCATTCATCGGAAAATTTGAGAATGGGTCTCGGACCATGGTGTTTGTTGAATCCGATAACAACATTAGCGCTCGCTCACAAAGTTTCTGTTTTTCCCATCCTGAAAGTCAGACCTATTGCCGAAAAATTGCAGATGGCGAGTTACCATCAATAATTCCTGATACACAGTCGAATGAGATAACACGTCTTATGAAGGTAACGGACGAGTTGTCAATCGGTGCCTACCTGGGCGTGCCCATTTACCTTTCAGATGGTGAGATATACGGAACTCTGTGTTGTATTAAGTACTCTAGTGATCCGTCGTTGGAAACTCGCGACCCCTCATTGTTGACGTTTGTTGCCGATGTGATTGCGGATCGGGTCGAGTTTCATCGGAATATTCAAGAACATGATAATCAGATTCGCGACCGAATAGAGCGGCTGAGCTTAAGTAATGAGTTGACTATGCATTTTCAGCCGATTTGGTCTGTCACTGACTCTGCGATTTGTGGGTATGAGGCATTGGCCCGATTCAATACCGAGCCCTACCGCTCGCCGGATGTTTGGTTCAAGGAAGCCAGTCAGGTTGGTTTGGGGGATTTTTTGGAGTCATTGGCAATTACTCGGGCATTAAGTCAATTGCCTAAGATTCCTGAGTTCTGCTTTTTAAGTATAAATGCATCCCCGGATGCTATTTTATCTGGAGCTGTTGGGGAACTCTTGAATCGCCAAGATGCCCATAGGGTAATATTGGAAGTTACCGAACATTCGCAGATATTAAACTACCCCGCATTTCGAGATGCGGTTCAGTCGATTCGTAAAATCGGTGCGCGACTTGCGATCGACGATGCTGGTTCCGGGTATGCTTCTTTGCAGCATGTTGTAGAGCTTGACGCGGACGTTATAAAGTTGGATCTCAACCTGATTCGGAACATACACTGTGACCGAAAGAAGCAGGCTCTTGCAGCAGCCCTTGTTTCCTATGCGCGCCACGTAAAGGCACAAGTCGTTGCAGAAGGAGTAGAGACAAAGGCGGAGTTCGATGTGCTCAAGGAGCTTAAAATAGATAAGGTACAAGGCTACTTTATTGGCAAACCCGCGGAATTGGCTTGATCGCTGAATTACTCCTAAATGTCGTCGGGCAGTGGCTCATCCGACTTCCGTCCAGGGAGTTGAGCTACCTCCCAAACTAATTGCGATTCTCTTAATTTGAATTATTCACGGCCAGGGTTCAGGCATCGTTCCCCGCCGCAACACCGGACGCCCAGGCCCACTGGAAATTGTGGCCGCCCAGATGGCCGGTGACATCCACCACCTCGCCGATGAAATACAGGCTTGGCCGCTCCAGAACCGCCATGGTTTTGGAGGAAAGCTGGCGGGTGTCCACACCTCCGAGAGTGACTTCCGCGGTCCGGTAGCCTTCGGTGCCGGCGGGTTTGATGGACCACCGATTCAGAATATCCGCTACCTGTTCGATATCGCCGTTCTTGTAACCCTGCAAGGGGCCGGTCCAGCCCTGCAATTCGTTGAAGGCCTGGGCAAACCGTTTGGGCAGGTGCTGGGCCAGGTAGTGGCCAACCGTGGCTTGTGGCCGGGTTTTGCGCAGGTTGAGCAGATCGTCACTAATCTGGCAGGCCGGCAGAAGGTTAATGGCCAGGCTGTCGCCGGGCTCCCAGAAACTGGAGATCTGCAGCATCGCCGGGCCGCTGAGCCCGCGATGGGTTACCAGCATGGGTTCCCGGAAATGCTGGTCGTGGCATTGCACATCGACAGGGCAACTGACACCCGACAAAGGCGCGAGCTGTTCTTTCAGCTCCGGCTGCAGGGTAAAGGGCACCAGGCCTGCGCGGGTGGGCAGTATTTCCAGGCCGAACTGCTCCGCCACCCGGTAACCAAACGCTGTGGCGCCCATGGTGGGAATCGACAATCCGCCGGTGGCGATCACAAGCGATTCGCAGGTGATCTCCCCGGATCCGATGCGCAGACGGTAGCCTGCGTCGGTTTCGGTAATGCGGTCGACCGCTGTCTTCATTCTCACTTCCGCCCCTGCCCACTCGCATTCGGTCAGCAGCATACTGAGGATGTCCTTGGCGCTGTCCTTGCAAAACAGCTGGCCGGGTGCTTTTTCCTCATGCTCAATGCCATGGCGGTCCACCAGTTCCAGAAAATCCTGCGGCGTATGGCGCTTGAGCGCGGAAATGCAGTAGTGAGGGTTGTCCGACAGGAAGTTGGCGGGCGTGCTGTTCAGGTTGGTGAAGTTGCAGCGCCCGCCGCCGGACATCAGGATTTTCTTGCCCGGCTTGTTGGCGTGGTCCAGCACCAGCACACGGCGACCCCGGTATCCCGCGGTGGCGGCACACATCAGACCTGCGGCGCCGGCGCCGATGATGATTACGTCGTACTGTGATGTGGAACCTGCCGCCATACTGCCCGCCAATCGAAGGAAAGGGCGGGCAGTATACCAGTCTCAAGGCAGGTGGACGGAGCCTTCCAAATAGAAGGCCGCCTGGCCGGCGATGTCTACGCGGTCGCCTTTCAGCTCGCAGCGCAGCACACCGCCCCGGGCTGAAACCTGACGGGCCTCGAGCCGATTCTTTCCGAGTTTTTCAGCCCAGTAGGGCACCAGCACGCTGTGGATGGAGCCTGTGACTGGGTCTTCATCAATGCCTGCTCCGGGGGCAAAGTAACGGCTGACGAAATCGCAGTCTGTGCCTGGCGCGGTGATAATCAGACCCTGATTGCCCAGCTGTTTCAGTTTCCGGATATCCGGTTGGGCAGCCTGAACCGCGGTTTCATCGTCCAGAACCACCATGTAATTGGTGTCGTTCGGAACATAAAACGCGGTTTCCGGTGCGCTTTCCAGAGCTTCCCGAATCAATGCCGGCGTTGGCTGTTTCTCGAAGGCCAGATTCGGGAAATCCAGCACCAGCCAGCCATCGTTGGCTTTCTTCACGGAGAGAGGGCCGCTCTTGGAGCGAAAACGGATCTGTTCCCGATCCCAGCCGAGCTTGTTGAAAATAACCCAGCCACTGGCCAGGGTGGCGTGGCCACACAGAGGTACCTCAATGCCCGGGGTAAACCAGCGGATGTGGAAATCGGCCTCATCCTCTTCCGGCAGGCGCACGAAAAAGGCGGTTTCAGAGAGGTTGTTCTCCATTGCAAGCGAGAGCATGACGTTATCGGATAACCATTGCTCCAGCGGCATGACCGCCGCCGGGTTGCCACCGAAAATCTCACTGGTAAAGGCATCGACCTGATAGATGGGATACGTCATGGCGTGTTCTCCTGATGATGTTGTTAAGACTGAGCAGAAAGGGCTTTCTGATTCTGTTCTCATTGTAGGGAATGAAATGACTGCCATAACAGATTCAGATAATCTGTTTTTGAACCGGTACAGAGTGGGTTTGACGATATCTGTCCCGGTCATATTGGAAGCTATCTGTACTGCACAGATAAGCTCCGGGTCTGGTGCAATAGATCAGTGACTTCCGATGGGCCCGTAGACGAGGGACTGGTAATGGGCATTCTCTACAATCAGGTAGCGGATCAGCTTCAGGTGCTGATTCATGAAGGTGTGTACCGGGACGGCGACCGGCTTCCGGGCGTGCGTGTGCTCAGCCGACAGTTTGGGGTGAGCATTTCGACCATCCTGCAGGCACACCAGACCCTGGAGGCTCGGGGCTTTCTGCAGGCCCGGGAGCGTAGTGGCTACTTCGTGCGCCTGCCGGCGGTGGATGCACCCGAGCCGGTGATGCGCCGGCACCGGAGCCGCCCGGTACCTGTCAGTGCCCGTGAGATGACCCTGGATCTGTGTGCTGACGAGCAGAAGCGCATGGTGCCTCTGGCTACCGCCATTCCCCACCCGGATTACCTGCCACTCCGGCAGATCCAGCAGAGTACCCTCTGGGCTGCGCGCAGAGGACTGGAAACCCTGGATTACGCCTTTCCCGGGAAGGAATCGTTTCGGCGGCAGATCGCCCAGCGAATGGCGACACTCGGGGTGCCGGTAACACCGGATGATGTCCTGGCCACCAATGGTGCCCAGGAGGCCATTATTCTGGCGCTCCGGGCGGTTACCCAGCCTGGCGATATCGTTGCGGTGGAGTCCCCATCGTTTCCGGGCATTCTTCAGGCCCTTGAGGTTGTCGGGCTGAAGGTTATTGAAATTCCCACGCATCCCTCCGAGGGGTTGAGTCTTGAAGGATTACAGCTAGCTCTGGAGCAATGGCCCCTGAAGGCTTGCGTAGTGGTGACCAATCACAGCAACCCCATGGGCGCGAGGATGTCGGACGAGCGCAAGAAGCAGTTAGTCTCCATGCTGGCGGCTGCCGCAGTGCCGCTGATCGAGGACGATATCTACGGGGATCTACACCACTCCGGGGACCGGCCTCGACCAGCCAAGGCGTTTGATCGAACCGACAATGTGATTTACTGCAGCTCCTTTTCGAAAACCATTTCGCCCGGCCTGCGCCTTGGCTGGATGGTGCCCGGGCGCTACATGGCCAGTGCCCGGCAGCACAAGTATTTTGTGAACCTTGCTACGTCCTCCATTCCCCAGATGGCAGTGGCGCATTTTCTGGAGCAGGGCGGCTATGATCGTTATCTGCGATCAGCACGACAGCACTATCGTAAGTGTACCGAGCGGATGCGGACGGCAGTGGCAAGGGCTTTTCCAGAGGGTACAGCCGTGAGTCGTCCCCAGGGTGGATTTGTGCTCTGGGTTCAGTTGCCGGATGGTGTTTCCGGAGCGGAGGTCTACCAGCGAGCCAGGGCTGAAAATATCAACGTTGCGCCGGGGCTGATGTTTTCCACCGCCAACAAATACGAGAATTGCCTGCGGCTGAACAGCGCCAACCCCTGGAGTGAGCGTATTGAGCAGGCGGTTGGCAGGCTTGGTGTGCTGGCTCACGATGTGCTGGCCGCGGCGCGGTAGGACAATTCAGCGCTTTTCGCCGCGCAGGTCCTTTGGGTCGAGCAGCCCGGCGGCAATAGCTGTGCCGGTGACATCCGGCAGGCGATCTGCACCGAGGCGCTTCATCACTCGCGCCCGGTAGAGATCAATAGTCTTTACACTGACATCCAGCTGGTCGGCGATTTCCCGGCTGGTGTAGCCTTTGGCCAGCGGCAGAAAAACGTCCCGCTCCCTTCGGGTGAGGGTGGCCAGCAGCGCCTCGGTTGCTTCGTCGCCCTGCGCCTGTGCGCCAGATTGCCGATGTTCCTGAAGGGCCTGTTGTACGCTGTCCAGCAGCAGCTGTTCATTGAAAGGCTTCTCGATAAAATCAAAGGCGCCCGATTTGAACGCCCTGACTACAATGGGCACGTCGGCATGGCCGGAAACGAAGATGATCGGCAGTTCCAGCCCCCGTTTCTGTAGCTCCTCCTGAACGTTCAGGCCACCGAGACCGGGCATCCGGACATCCAGAACCACGCAACCGGCTTTCTTGTTGCCTACAGCGTCCAGAAATTTTCGACCGTCGCTGTAGGCCTCGACCTTCAGGCCAACGGATTCCAGCAGCCACTGGGTGGATTCCAGCATGCCGGCGTCGTCGTCAACAACGTAGACGGTGGTGGCTTCCGGGGCAGAGTGATTACTCATCAGGCTGGATCTCCGTGGTTGTGATTCTGTTCTTGTGGCTCTGACTGGCCGGGAACCGGCAGATCAGGGACAGGCCTCCAGTTGCTGCCGGGCGGGCATCCAGGAAGCCTCCGAATCCCTCAATGATCGAGCGGCTCATGGACAGCCCAAGGCCCAGCCCCTGGGGCTTGCTGGTGTAAAACGGCTGAAACATCTGGCGGATGCCTTGCTCATCGAGGCCCGGCCCCTCATCGGTGACTTCAATCAGGGTTTCATTCTGATCGTTGACGCAGGTGGTTATGACGATCTGCGAAGGCGAGCCCGGCTTTCGTTCGCCACGGGCTTCGACCGTGGCTTCAATACCGTTGCGGATCAGATTGATCAGCACCTGTTCCAGCAGCACCGGATCGGCGGTGATTACCGGGGCGCAGCAGGCCAGTTTCTCGCGGATCTGCACGTTGTTCTTTTCGGCTTCCCACTGGCACAGGCGGGCGACGTTCCCGACGACATCGTTCAGGGCAAGCGGCGCGGTGCGCTTCTGGCCCTTGCGCAAAAAGGCTCGCAGGCGCTTGATCACTTCCGATGCGCGGTTGGCATGGTGGACAATCTTCTGCAGGCCGTCGTCCACGCGATCCAGGCATTCGGGGTTGGTTCGGGCGCTTTTAAGGTAACGCTGACTGGCGCAGGCGAAGTTCACGATGGTGGCCAGGGGCTGGTTCATCTCATGGGCAATGCTGGAGGCCAGCTCCCCGAGGGTGGCGAGCCTGGCGGTATGGGCGAGTTCGTCGGCCAGTCGGCGGTTGTTTTCTTCGGATTCCACCCGGGCGGTAATATCCCGGGAGACGCTGATTACCTCGATGACGGCGCCGGTGTAGGTTTCCCGGATGGCCCGGCTGGCGATTTCGAACCAGCGTCTGGTGCCATCCCGATGAATGATTTCCAGGGTCATGGTGGCGTAGCCGTCGTCCCGGAGTAAGTTGCGGGTTTCGGCCAGTTGCTGGGCCACATTGTTGCCCCGGAAGACCTCCTCGAGCGGTTTGCCCCGAAGCTCTTCCGGCCAGTAACCCAACAACCGCCAGGAAGCGGGTGTGGCATCGATAAAGCGTCCGTCCGGGGCGTGGCGGGAAATGAGATCGGTGGTGTTTTCGGTGATCAGCCGGTAAAGGCGGTTGGATCGGGTTGCCTCTTCCTGGGTAAGGACATCTTCCGTGGCGTCTCTTGCCCGCGCCAGAACCCGGGCTGTTCCGGAGTCGGGAATGAAGGTCCACATGAGGATGGTTCCGGGAATCCGGGCTTCCACATTTTCAATGGCCCGACCCTGTTCAAGGGAGGATTTGGCCAGTGCCTGAATGTTGATTGGCAGGAGCCTGGAGGGCGAAGCCAGACCGGCAACCTGGCACAGATCCCGGCTCGCCCGGTTCCCCTTGAGGACGGCGCCCGCCGCATCCAGGAGCAATCCGGGTTGCGGGTCGGCGTCGTGCAAACTAAATACACTGGGAGGGGAAGAATCGTTCATGGCTCATAGAATATAGTATTATCACTATAATACATTGGTGTAATTTCTAGTATTTATTATATCAAATACTATTTTGCTAACCCGAAGTATAGCTAGTTTAGCGATATTCCTGAATACGCCATAAGAACAACAGCACTCAAGAGGACCACACAATGACCTCGATATTTGACCAGGGCCTAGCGCCCGTTGATGCCAACTACGCCGTTCAATCCCCCATCGATTTTATCGAACGCACCGCTACTGTTTACCCGGAGTATCCCGCGGTTATTCACGGGGCGATCCGTTACAACTGGGCGCAGACCTATGATCGCTGCCGGCGCCTGGCGTCTGCCCTGAAAGGCCGCGGTATCGGCCCTGGTGATACCGTTGCGGTGATGCTGCCAAATATTCCGGCGATGGTGGAATCCCACTTCGGGGTGCCCATGATCGGTGCGGTGCTTAATACCCTGAACGTGCGCCTGGACGCCGAGGCGATTGCCTTCATGCTGGAGCACGGTGAGGCCAGGGTGGTCATTGCAGACCGTGAGTTCGGTGAAGTTATCAGGGACGCCGTGAGCCGGCTGGACACCAGGCCCCTGGTGATAGATGTGGACGATCCCGAGTATGGCGAGGGTGTTCAGGTCAGCGATCTCGATTACGAGGCCTTCCTGCAGGAAGGGGATCCGGCGTTCCAGTGGAGCTTTCCGGAGAACGAGTGGGATGCGATTTCCCTGAACTACACCTCAGGCACTACCGGCAACCCGAAAGGTGTGGTCTATCACCATCGCGGTGCTTACCTGAATGCCATTGGTAACCAGGCCGTGTGGTCCATGGACATGCACCCGGTGTACCTCTGGACCCTGCCGATGTTCCACTGCAACGGCTGGTGTTTCCCCTGGACCATCACCGCCATGGCCGGTACCCACGTGTGCCTGCGCCGGGTTGATCCGGAAAAGATTCTGCAGCTGATCCGCGATCACCAGGTCACCCACATGTGTGGTGCGCCGATTGTGCTCAATGCCCTGCTGAACGTGCCGGAATCCGCCAAGGCGGGGATCGATCACGAAGTGAAGTCCATGACCGCCGGCGCGGCGCCCCCCGCCCAGGTGATCGGGGCCATCGAGGAGATGGGCATTCAGGTGACTCACGTCTACGGCCTGACCGAAGTCTACGGCCCGGTGACCGTCTGTGCCTGGAAATCCGAATGGGATAAACTGCCCCTGCACGACCGTGCCCGGAAAAAGGCCCGCCAGGGCGTTCGTTACCATACCCTGGCCGGTACCTTGGTTGGCGACCCGAACTCCATGGAGCCGGTGCCCAAAGACGGCAAGACCATCGGTGAAATCTTCCTGCGCGGCAACACCGTGATGAAAGGTTACCTGAAGAACCCGAAGGCCACCGAAGAGGCGTTCCGCGGTGGCTGGTTCCACACCGGTGATCTGGCGGTGTGGCACGAAGACGGCTACATGGAGATCAAGGACCGGCTCAAGGACATCATCATCTCCGGTGGCGAGAACATTTCCACCATTGAGGTGGAAGATACCCTCTACCGGCACCCGGCCGTTCTGGAGGCTGCCGTGGTCGCCCGGCCAGACGAGAAGTGGGGTGAAACCCCCTGCGCCTTTATTACCCTCAAGCCGGAGGCCGGACAAGTGAGTGAGGAAGACATTATCAGCTTCTGTCGCGAGCATCTGGCCCGGTTCAAGGTGCCCAAAACCATCGTCTTCTCGGAGCTGCCCAAGACGTCCACCGGCAAGATCCAGAAGTTCGTGCTGAGGGACCAGGCCAAAGAACTGGACTGAGCCCCTTAACGGCTGCGCCGGCCCGGCGCAGCCGATGTTAACCAGAAAAACAACGCTGTCAGGCACACGCACCGCGTGAGCCCGGAGACCTTTTTATGCAAATGTTTCATCGGAAGAACGGGGAAGAGCAGCCATACTGGCCTGCGGGTCCCTTTAAGGTTCGTCTGCCGTTCGTCCACTATCGGTGGGAATTCGCGGAGATGGTGCAGGCCCTGATCATGTTCGTGGTCAGCCTGGCCATGATCCCCCTGCTGGAGAAATACCTGGGTGTTCCCTACGACGTCGCTCTGGCTTACGTGGTGGTTTGTGGGATCGGCTTTATGCTCCCGGCGCTGCTGGGAGTGCCGCTGGTGCCTGGCTGGATAACGCCGGGTATTCCCGTGGTGCTTCTGTTCTTGAGTGATTACGAACCCGGGCCCGAGGCCATTCAGGCGCTGTTTGCCCTGCAGTTCCTGGTGTTCATTATTTTTCTGGTCCTCGGTGTTACCCGCCTCGGCAGCAAGCTGGTGGAACTGATTCCCCGGTCTATGAAAGGCGGGATCATCATCGGCGCCGGTATTGCGGCCCTGATGGGTGAAATCGAAGCCGGCGGTCGCCTGGCCAACACACCGATCTCCCTGATCATCGGTGGCTTGGTCTCCCTGTACCTGATGTTTTCGGTGTCCTTCAAAGGCTTTGTTGAAAGCAATTCCATTGCCCGCAAGATCGCCAACTACGGCATGGTCCCGGGCATGGTGGTGGCTATCCTAGTGGGGTTTGCCGCGGGCGAATACGCCGTGCCCAATGTGGAGTGGGGTATTACCAGACCGGCGTTCGGCGAGCTCTGGAACTATCTGCCGTTTACCGTTGGCTTCCCGGACAGCAGCGTATTCCTCTACGCCGTCCCGACCGCTGTGATCGCGTATGTCATTGCCTTCGGCGATATCGTTGTTGGCCAGTCACTGATGAGCCGTGTGGATCACCTGCGCAAAGACGAAGACATTGATTACAGCATTGACCGCGTGCACCTGGTAACCGCACTCCGGAACGGTGGTCATGCCTTTTTTGCTCCGTATCCCGGTCTGGCCGGTCCGATCTGGACGGCGGTTACCGCCACCATGGCCGAGCGCTACAAATACGGTCGCAATGCCATGGATTCCATCTACAGCGGCGGCGGTACTTTCTGGATTACCGGCTTTATTGCGCTGTTTATTCTGCCCCTGGTGAGCTTTTTCCAGCCGGTGTTGCCGATTGCCCTGTCGCTGACCCTGCTTCTTACTGGTTATATCTGTTTGATGGTCGGCCTGGAGCAACTGGAGAACAACACTGAGCGGGGAATTGCCGGCACCATGGGCGTAGTTCTGGCGGTCTATGGCGCAGGCTGGGGCCTGGCCACCGGCGCCGTCCTTTACTTTCTGATTGAACGTACCAAATTGCTTGGCTTTGCAGCGGACCCGGAAGCGCCGGGTGTGAAAGCCGCAGAAGAGCACTAAACCTGCGCCTTCCGGCCCTGCACTGGAAAGCGCTGACCCCCTGTGTGTCCTTGGGAGGCCTCGTGCCTCCTTTTTTTCGCTCTGAGCTCTGTTTTGACAGAATGTCATTTCGTGACAATATGTCCGATTTTTCCCCTGGCTCCCTTCCTTCCCTCAGGTTTTCAGGTTTAAACTGCCTTGACTGATGATTTTTTGTCCGCTGTTCATTACTGATAGCAACATTACAAAAACAGGAGGCAGTTATGACCATCAGCTCCACGCCCGAGGGTGTGTCCGTTGAGCCGAGGCATCTGCGGTTTGATGTCAGTGAAGACCTGAAAACGCTCTGGCACGGCAATGATGCCTTCCGGACTGCTTTCTTCAATGCCCTTTCACTCCAGTTTCCCGATGGTGAGCAACAGTTCATCAATGCTGTACGGCTCTACCGGGACAGAATCGAAGACCCGAAGCTGCAGGCCGAGATTCGTGGCTTTATCGGGCAGGAGGCCCTCCACAGCCGTGAGCACAAGCACTACAATGAGGCGTTGAGGGCGCGGGGCTACGATATCGATGCCATTGACCGGCGTTTCGGGAAGCATATGGAGTGGGTGGGCCAGCTTCCGCCTAGCCGGCAGCTGGCGGGAACCTGCGGTGCCGAGCATTACACCGCTGTACTGGCGAACGCCATCCTGAGCCATCCGGAATGGATGGAGGGTGCCACCCCGGCCATGGCGAAACTGTGGCGCTGGCATGCAATAGAGGAAACCGAGCACAAATCCGTTGCCTTTGACGTTTACCGGGCGTGCGTGGGTAATGAGCGTCTGCGCCGCGTGGTCTTCCTGTTTGTTACCTGGAACTTCTTCAAGTACACCTTCCTCAATACCTGCAGCCTGCTGAAAACCGATGGCAAGCTCTGGAGCCTGCGTACTTGGCTAGGCGGTTTTAATTTCCTGTGGGGAAAACCCGGGGTTCTTCGCAAGTGCCTGCCGGAATTTCTGGCCTATTTCCGCAAGGGGTTTCATCCCTGGCAGCAGGACAACCGGGAGCTTCTGGAGCAAAATCTCAAGGAACTGGAAGTGATATCCCCTGCCGGGTAAGCCGGGATTGCTGAAATTCCAGCCAGGTTATGTAAGACTGAGCGGCATAAAGAATAACGACAATAAAGGGCGCTTCCGGTCGAGGAGCGGCCCGGAGCTGGAGGCCCGCCATGCGAGTTGGTTTGATCGTTGATTCTGCGTGTGATTTACCTTATGAGTTCAGCCGCAAGCACGATTTGTTCATCCTTCCCGTTACCGCTGTGATCGACGGCCAAACCTACATAGACGAGCATGACCCGGTCCGGACCCAGGAGTTCTACCAGAGTGGCCTGCTGCAGAAGGGGCACCAGGCGGAAACCCGGGCGTTCACCGCCGGGCAGATCCACGATCTGTTCATGGAGAAGATCGTTACCCAGTTTGATGTGGCCATCTGCGAGACGGTCACAAAAACCCGAAGCCTGATTTTCCAGAATGCCACCGAGGCCATGAACGGTGTCCTGGCCCATTATGAAGGTGCGCGGGAAGCCGCGGGCCGCAAGGGCCGGTTTTTCATGCGGGTGATCGACAGCAAACAGATTTTTGCCGGCCAGGGTTTGCTGGCGGCGCATACGCTGAAGCTGATCGACCAGAAGATGTCCAAGAATGCCCTGCGCCATGAGGTGGAAACCTTCACCGACAAGATCTACACCTGCGTGATTCCCCGGGATCTGCACTACATCCGTGAACGGGCCAGGCGCCGAGGTGATAAGAGCGTGTCGGCACTGGTTGCCTTCCTGGGCAAGGCATTGAACATCACGCCGGTGATCTTCGGGCAGGGCGCCGGGGGGCAGCCGGTAGCGAAGACCCGCAGCTTCGATGCGGCGGTGGAAAAGGTGATGAACTATGCGGCCGCTAGGGTGGAAGCGGGCCTGCTGACGCCCTACGTAAGCCTGTCCTGTGGCCTGACCTGGACCGAGATCGAGGATCTTCCCGGCCTCAATCGCTTGCGGGACGCGTGTGAGCACAACGGTGTGGAACTGTTGCTCTCACAAATGGGTATAACCAGCAGTATCTATGTTGGCCCCGGCAGCCTTTGCCTGGCGCTGGCCGCGGAGCCCCACAGCTTCAACGATTTCCAGTAATCAGCCTGCTATGAGCTGCGGCCGGCTATGACTGGCCCGGCCGCAGCCTCCCCCTTGTAGTTTTGGCAAACCGGTCAGCCGGGACTCCGTGTTAGCCTTTGTGCAGTGTGTTTCATTCCAACAACAGGACATCAGACGCCATGACCAAAGGCAAAACGGATCTCGCCACCGAGCTGCTGGAACAGCATGTGAAGCATGAGCTGGCATCACTGAAGGGCGCCAGGCTACACAGGTTTCTGGAGCAGGAACTGGATGAGCTCTGGAATTATGCCGGTGAGATAACCCTGAACCGCCTCACCTCGGAAGAGCAGGTGATGGGCGTGATTCAGCGCATTGTGATGGATATGGAGCTGGATGCGGGGATTCCCGAGCTGGCGGCCGAAATGGCCACCGAGGTGCTCAATGCCGGGGTGCAGTCCAGGACAACCCTGGGCGAGATTATTACCCGTGAGCAGGCCACCGGCTTCCTGGAACAGGCACTGGAGCTGAAGCACCAGCGGGAGCGGGTGATCAGTGAGATCATGGCTCATCCGGTGTATCAGGAGATGGTGTCCAATGTGGTGTATCACGGCCTGGTGAACTATCTGTACGAGGACAACCTGATCACCAAATCCGTACCGGGTGTCGGTTCGATGATGAAGTTCGGCAGGCGCATGGCCAACAGAGCGGTGCCGGGCCTGGATGAAACCTTCGAGCGGCGGCTCAAAATCTGGCTATCCGACAGCCTGCCGGGCCTGATCAGCCGCAGTGAGCAGTTCCTGCACCGGGCGCTGTCTGATGACGAGTTGCGGGACAGCGTGATGGCCGCCTGGGTGTCACTGGAGGACCGCACGATAGAGGAACTGCGTGAAGGTCTGGGGGAGGTCGAACTGCAGGAATTTGTGGTGCTCGGGTATGAGTTCTGGCTGCAGTTCCGCAAGACCGGGTACTTTGAAGGCTGTGCCTGGGCCGTGGTTTCCCACCTGTTTGTGAAGTACGGCGAGCATCCGATCACCGACCTGCTCAGGGACATGGGCGTCACCCGGGAAGTGGTGAAGGCGGAAGTTGATGCCTACGCAATTCCGGTTATAGACGTTTTACGGGAAGAGGGTTATGTTGAGGCCCTGGTTCGCCGGCGGCTCACGCCTTTTTACAAGTCTGCCGCGGCGCGCAAGATTCTCCAGCAGGAGGCCTGATTATTCCAGCCTCCGTGGACCGTTCTGGGAGGCGTGGTTTTGTTCTCGGACCTGTTCTGGGCCTATCTGGTTGCCATCACATTGCTCACCATGACGCCGGGTGTGGATACGCTGCTGGTGATGCGTAATGCCGGCCGCGGTGGCTTGAGGGATGGCTGTGTGACCAGCGTGGGCATCTCTGGTGGCCTGTTCATCCACGCGACTCTCTCGGCCCTGGGTATTTCCCTCCTGCTGGTAGAAACCGCCTGGGCATTTTCGGCGTTGAAGTGGGCTGGTGCCTGCTATCTGGTGTGGCTGGGAATCGGCTCGTTGCGTCTGGCCCTGAGGCGAGGGGGAGAGCCTTCGGTGCAAGCCGTGACGGTGGCGCGCCGGAGTGTCCCCCTGGTGACTTCTTTCCGGGAAGGCTTGTTGTCCAACGTGCTGAATCCGAAAACCGCGCTGTTCTATATGGCGTTGTTGCCACAGTTTGTTGACCCTGCCGGTAACGCCTTTCAGCAATCCCTGATGCTGGCTGGGGTCCATTTCCTGCTGGCGATGCTCTGGCAGTGTGGCCTGGCCTGGGTGGTGGTGAGTTTTCGGAGCCTGGGCGCGAATGCGCGGCTGAAGCGAGTGCTGAACGGGCTCACTGGCGGATTCTTTGTGGCCATGGGGGCGAAGCTGGCAAGCACCTGAGGCTTCCGGACACTGGGCAGGATCGAGTAGGAGGGGGAGTTACCTCCCCCGTCCTCTCACACCACCGTACGTACGGTTCCGTATACGGCGGTTCATGGCTGGCTCTGAAGCCGAGTCATCGTATCCAACAAGCTTACCAGAGACAGG
>Ga0208300_100319_pt1 | contig 40430 bp, 37 predicted proteins | sample 23_taG_FD_184096 | JGI IMG/M metagenome (GOLD analysis project Ga0208300, IMG submission 184096) | Marine viral communities from Cariaco Basin, Caribbean Sea - 23_WHOI_OMZ (SPAdes) (version 2) | ecosystem: Environmental > Aquatic > Marine > Oceanic | place: Caribbean Sea: Cariaco Basin...
AGGACTATCAACCAGAGTGCTTCGCGCAGGATGTCGATAACCGTTTCCGGAGTCATAAGGCCTCCTATATTCCGTAACTGGCAGCCAGGGTGCCCATGACCAGGGCCCAGCCGTCCACCAGCACAAACAGCATGATCTTGAAAGGCAGGGAGATGATGATGGGCGACAACATCAGCATACCCATCGCCATGAGAACACTGGCCACTACCATGTCGATAATCAGGAACGGGATGAACAGGATAAATCCGATCTGGAAGGCGGTCTTGAGCTCACTGGTGACAAACGCCGGCATCAGGATCCAGAAGGAAACGTCCTGCGGGGTGTCGTACTGCACGTCGGAAATTCGCATGAACAGGGCCAGATCGCTTTCCCGGGTCTGTTCCAGCATGAACTTTTTGAATGGCTGGCTGGCCTGCTCAACCGCCTCAAGAGACGTGACTTCTTCCTGCAGATAGGGCTGCAAACCTACCCGGTTGGCCTCTTCCAGTACCGGTTTCATGATGAAGATACTGAGAAACAGGGCCAGCCCCAGCAAAATCTGGTTTGACGGTGTGGACTGCAGGCCGATGGCCTGGCGGAGGATCGCAAACACCACGATGATACGGGTAAATGAGGTCATCATCATCAGCATCGCCGGCAGGAAGGTGAGCGCGGTCATCAGCGCCAGTATCTGCAGGGTCACCGAATATTCCTGTACGCCCTCGCCTTCCCCCGGCGTGACCGTAAACGCGGGAATACCGGGAATACCGGTAGATTCCTGAGCCAGAGCCAGTGGCGCCCAGGCCAGGCCGGCGAGCACAACCAGGGTCGGAATCAGTCGCTTGAGAGTCGCGGCAAGCATGGGCCTAGTCGTTCCTCGTCGGGGCGGTCCAGGATTTGCCGATCATGGTTTGCAGACGGCGGGCAAAATCACCGGAATTGGCATTGCCGGCGTCGACGACAGGCTCGTCAAACACGTGCAGGGTTCTTATGGCCGAGGGCGTAATCCCCAACAGGATCTGCTGACTACCCACCTCAATCAGGGCGATGCGTTCCCGTGTTCCGATGGCCATGACCGAAACCACCTTGATGGCGTTGTTGTTCATGCCGGTCATGCCGTTCATGCGGCGGATGATCCAGGCGCAGCCATAGATCACCGCAATCACGGCGACAAGGCCCAGACCAAGGCTGACAATGGTGCCAAGGGTATCCGGCGACCGGATCGGGGAAGCCGGAGCCGCAGTGCTGGCCGTTTCCTGAGCCAGGGCCGGAGTCACCAGCACCAACAATGAGATGCCCGGGAACTTTGACCACATATTATTTCTGCAACCGTTTGATTCGTTCGCCCGGGCTGATCACATCGGTCAGGCGAATGCCGAACTTTTCGTTCACCATAACAACCTCCCCGTGAGCAATCAGGGTACCGTTTACCAGGACATCCAGTGGTTCACCCGCCAGCCGGTCCAGCTCGATCACCGAGCCCTGGTTCAGCTGAAGCAGGTTGCGTATCGGAATCTGGGTGTTGCCTACTTCCATTGATATGGTGACCGGAATATCCAGGATAACGTCGATATCCGGTGACAGGCCATTGCCCTGGGCGGGCTCGGTTCCCGTATCGAATTCCTCCATGGGGGCCGTCTGAACGCCATTGTCGGCCTCCCCGGATTCACCGGCCTCGGCCATGGCGGCAGACCACTCGTCCTCACGGCTGCCCTCATCGCCGGATTCTTCCATGGCTGCTTCCCACTCGGCAGCCAGCTTTTCGTCTTCGCTGAGTTCCTGCTCGTCGTTCTTGTTGTCGTCAGCCATTGCGTCCCACCTTCAGTTGTTTCTTTACTTTGGGCAGCGTTGCCCGTTCGTGAATTCTCAGTGCCAGTTTTCCGTCACGGGTCCCCATCGTGGCTTTGTAGATGGGAATGCCGTTAGCGGTAACGGTCAGGTGATCCGGCATCTCCACGGGGATGATGTCTCCGGCCTTCATTCTTGCGATGTCCCGCAAGGAAATCCGCCGGCGACAGACCGTGGTGTTGATCGGCACGTTCACCTCCTTGATGTCTTCCTGCAGCGCGTTAACCCAACGCTCATCAACATCATCGATATCACTCTGTACCCCGGCGTCCAGTACGTCGCGGATAGGTTCTATCATGGAATAGGGCAAGGCGAAGTGGAGTTCTCCGCCGCCACCGTCCAGTTCGATATGGAAGGTGCTGACCACCACCACTTCGCTGGGGCTGACGATGTTGGCCATAGCCGGATTTACTTCCGAACTGAGGTACTCGAAATCGACCTTGAGCACCGCATGCCAGGCTTCTTTCATATCCTGAAATACCTGGTTCAGAACCATCTGGACGATGCGGGTCTCGGTCGGGGTGAATTCCCGGCCTTCGATCTTGGCATGGCGCCCTTCCCCGCCGAAGAAATTGTCCACCAGCTTGAACACCAGCTTGGCGTCCAGCACGAACAGGGAGGTGCCCCGCAACGGGCGTACCTTGCACAGGTTAAGGCTGGTGGGCACATACAGCGTGTGAATGTACTCACCAAATTTCATGATCTTGACGCCGCCGGTGGAAACGTCGGCGTTGCGGCGCATGAGGTTGAACAGACTGATTCGGGTATAGCGGGCAAACCGCTCATTGATCATTTCCAGGGTCGGCATGCGACCACGGACGATGCGGTCCTGACTGGAGAGGTCGTAGGGCTTGATGCCGGAATCATCGGCCTCTTCGTAGGTATCTATGTCACCATCATCCACCCCGTGGAGGAGGGCATCGATTTCATCCTGTGACAACAAGTCCTGCATACTTAATCCTGCCCCTGATAGGCTTCGCCCATGCCCTATTGCACGACAAAATTTCTGAATAGCACCCGTTTGACGGCGGGCTCACCTTCCTGTTCCAGCACCTGGTTCACGGTCGTCAGCATTCGCTCGGCCAGGCCCCGGCGCCCCTCGGGTGTCTGCAACTCATTGAACTCACTGTTACCAAGAACCATGACCAACTGGCTGCGAATCAGTGGCAAGTGCAGTTGCGCCGCTGCCAGAGCCTGCGGATCAGTCGCTTCCAGCGCCAGGTAGACCTGGGCATAACGCTGGCGCCCCTGGGCTTGCACCGTCGTAACCAGAGCCTTGTCAATCAGTACGTAGGTGCTGGGAACAAAGCTTTCTTCTGCTGCCTCGCCCGCTTCCCCATCGTCTTCGCCCATTCCTGGCAAACCACCACCGAGAAACCACAGGGTGCCCACAACAGACAGTACAATCGCCAGAATCACGACCACCACCAGCATGATGATCAGCTTCAGTTTGCCTTTTTTGGCGGGAGCCGTTTCAGACGCGTTATTTTCAGCCATAGTGTTCGCTTTGCCAGAAATCCGTCAGAGGGAGCGTTTTTCCGTGACTTTTTCAGATTGGATGCAAAGGATGGGCCAGAAACCCCAACCTTCCCGTTCAGGACAGCAGTTTAGCGTTGCCGGGAAGGATGGGCAAAAGAGATTGGAAGAGCATGTCGGGAGCCGTCAGGCGAAGATGTCCACTTCGCCTTTCCAGCTGAGATCAAGGTTAACCGAGTTCAGGCTGTCGTCATCCTGCCCGGTATCAGCAAGTGGCGATGCCGTGGCTGTACCAGAGGCATGGCTGTCGCCGGCTCCCTGGTCACCGGTCTGCTGCCGGGGCGAATCAGAAACATCAAATCCTGCCAGAGACAGACCCTGCTCTCCCAGCATGTCCCGCAACCGGTGGGAATGCAGTTCCAGCTGGTCCCGCACCACAGGGTTGGCAGAGTGAACAGTGATGTTCGCCTGTTCATTCTGAACCCGGACCTTAACCTCCATCGGCCCCATGTCGGGCGGAGTCAGGTGAATTTCCGCCACCGACATATTCCGGGCGGTCAGCCAACTGAGCTTACCGACCAGTTTGTCACCCCACTCAGCGTGGCCAACCGGTACATCAATGGAGGTGGCGTAACTCCTCAGCGGGCCTGCCATCTCGGCAGTCAGCTTTGCAGCGGCATTGGTGCCGCTTGCCCCTTGCTGCGACACCAGGTCAAGGGCCGACTGGAAACGACCGGAGGTAAGCACTGTGCCCGAATCCGCGTTCCGGCCAAGGTCCGTGAGCGCCGCAGCTTTCACGGCTTCCGTCACCGTTGCATCAGATGTGACACCGGCAGGGGTCTTGGCGTTCTGGCCAGGAACGTTCGACAGGAGCCCGTTGAACAGTCCATTGCCCGGGGTCAACTGACCGGCTACTCCGGCCGGCATCCCGGACCCGGTTTTGGGTGCGGCTGCAAACAGGCTGGCCTCGCCCGGGCTAGCGGATTGCGGACTTAGCCAGGCCTGCAATTCGGCAAAGGTAAGCGGGAGCGCAGTAGCGTCCGGGTCTGTTCCATCCTCGGCGACCTCAGTCTCAGCGGAGGTTGAGCTCGCCGCTTCAAAGGACCCGACGGCTTCTTCATCACCTTTCGTGACGGTGCCTGTGGCGCCGGAAGCCTCACTCTGGCCGGTGTCAGATTGGGCAGGCTGTTGCTCATCGGTGGAACTTGCCTTGTCGTTTCGCTCCGCCTTCTGGCGATCCAGACGTTTTTGCTCCGCCTCTGAGACCGACTCAAAATCGCGTTTTCTTTCAGCCGTATCGCCACTGCTGGCGGATCTGGAAGGGCCGGATTCCTTCTGAATCCCGGGCGCAGGAGTTTGGGGAAGAACCATTTGGGCCATGGCAACCTCTTGCCGCTTTTGTCACGTTGGCGCCCTTACCTTGCCGGACTCTGGCCGATGCACGGGCGATTGTTCCACTATTGCAAAAGGCTAAGCAAATGCGGTGCCAGGCACTCTGGTTTGATAAAGCGGGCGCCAATTAACGCACCAGCAGACCCTCCAGCCTTTGGGTTACCTGATGAAATTCCGCCTCAATGGCATCCAGCAATGCCGGAGCCTCTTCCAGACGAGACTCTTTTCCGGCCATTTCGGCATTCAGGCTCAGTTCACCGAGCCGGGGAGCGCCGATATTGATACAGCTGCCCTTGAAACTATGGGCTGTTTTGATGAAGGCATCGCTGTCATTTGCCTCCAGCGCTTCCCGCAAACTCCGGATCCTGTCCCGGGAATCCGCAAGATAGGTCTGTATCAAAACGTCGAATTCGTCTTCCATGACGTCCTGAAGCTCAGCCAGCGCTTCCTCGTCAAGGTGTGGTTTATCACTCATGACCGACCCCCTGGTACGTTTGATGACATCTAACGGGCCATATCGCCCTGGTTTGCCGCGGCGCCACTGAAGTGCCAATCATAGACAATTTCAACATGATTACCCTGCTCATGAAACCTGACGGATTCAGAAAGACGTTTCAACAGCAGCAGGCCCCGCCCGGCATATCGCTTACTACCTTCGGGGTAAGCGCTGGATGTGACACCCGGATGGCTTTGGAAATCAAACCCCCGTCCGCTGTCCTCACACACCACACGCAGCCGGCCGCCATCCGGTTTCAGGGAATGATGAAGGGTAAAGCGAATATAATGGCCCTCGACATTGCCCAGACGCCGCTTACGCTCCAGATAGTAACGGCCAAACCCTTCCGGGGAATGTTTCCACTCCGACGGCAGTTCCAGCACCCCGTGTTCGAGGGCATTGTTGTAGAGCTCCGCCAGCAGCGTATAGATCTCGCCGCTTCGCCGGCGAAGGCCCGGGACCTCCATGCAGATATGCAGAAGCAGCGGCAGCGGACTGAACTCCCCGAGGGTCTGCTCCCGGATCTCATAGCTGCAACGCCACTCCGCAGGGCCGGCAAGCGAGGAAGGCACCGTCCGGTCCGGCAAAGCGGAAAAACCCGCCTGGTCGCTCATTTCCAGACAACAGAGCGTCAGATCGTCGCCATCTTTGAGGTCCCCGGTAAACCGGTGTACCGCCGACATCATGATATCAAACGGGTGCTCACTGTTATCGGAATGTGCCAGGGCATCAGCCACACCCTGCTCGCCAAACACGTTTCCTGTGCTGTCCGCGGCTTCCAGAAACCCGTCGGTCATCATCATCAGACGGTCGCCGGGGCCGGTACCAAGCCTTTCGAACTCCGCACTGAACTGGTCCGGCGCGAGGATACCGAGGGGCAGGTGCCGCGAAGGCAGCGCCTGCCGGTCATCCGAAGAGCGAATCAGCCAGCCGTCCGGCAAACCACCGTTCCAGACCTGAACCTGATTGAGCTTGAAATCCGCCTCAATCATGGCGCCGCAACAGAACATGTCGGTGGGAAGAATGCGCTTGAGTTTCTGGTTGATCTCCCGCAACACATCCTGGCCGTTAAAGCCTTTGCTGGCCATGCCGTAAAAGATTTCTGCAACCGGCATGGCGCCAATGGCTGCCGGCAATCCATGGCCGGTAAAGTCACCCATGAAAATGAGCATGCCGCCGGCCGGTCTCGGAGACGCAAACAACACGTCGCCATTAAAAATGGATTGCGGCGACGCATGGTAGCGAATGTTGCTCGCGTCCAGGCAACCGGAGTGAGCAACATTGTCGAATACCCGCTTGGCAATTTCCTGCTCTTCGGTCAATTGCCGGTTCCGCTCCCGGATCAGATCCCGCTGGTCAGACAGGGCCTGGTGCATCAGCCGCATCCGGTTGAAGGCGTTGATCTTCGCTTCGATGATGATCCGGTTGTAGGGTTTTCCCAGAAAGTCATCGCCGCCGGCTTCCAGGCACCGGGCCAGCGCCCCGGCTTCGGACAGGGACGTCAGGAAAATCAGCGGAACCAGCCGTTCGCCGGCCAGGGATTTGATCTGCCTGGCAGCCTCCATACCATCCATCAGCGGCATCAAGGCATCCAGCAGAACGAGATCCGGCGCTTCCTGCCGGAACAGGGAGACGGCATCGAGGCCATTCGAGGCATCCAAGACCTCGTGGCCCAGGCGCTTTAAAAGGGTTTTAAGGATGAGGCGATCGCTGTCCGAATCATCGGCAATAAGAATTCTGAGTGGGCGGTGTTCTGCAACGGCATCATCCATGAGAGCTCCACCAGTTCGTACGCATCAGCGAATGTTGAACAGTTGCTCGAAATTGGAGATGGAGAGGATTCGCCGGACGTCGTTATTGCAATTCTCAATCACAATGCGGGCGCTGTCGCCGCCGGCATAATCCCTGAGCAACAACAGCATGCCCAGCGCCGAGCTATCCAGGTAGGTTGTATCCGACAGGTCTACGACATACCCCCGGATGTCCGGATCGCCATGCTCGTAGGCATCCCGGAACGCCTGGTGGGTGCTGAAGTCAAAGCGCCCCTCAATTCTGATAACAAGGGTCCGACCGCTATTATCGCGGCGCGTCTGAATCGGCATTCCCAAACCTCCAAAGGCGTCAAGAGCAGCATTCAACCGGCCCTACCCACCGGCTCTTCTTCGGTTAAGGATAGCTGAGTGACCTGAAATTGCATCCGCATTTGCTTGATGCAGGACAAAATTCAGCGCTGCCGCCGGCTAAAGGCCCGGCCTGCCGCTTCATCCGAAAGCTTCTGGTCACGAAGGTCCTGCTCTGTGCGTTCCTGTTGTCGGCAGGTGTCGATGTATTTTTCCATGCCACGGCGCCGCTCCCAGGCTTGCTGCCATTCCTGCTTGCGCACCTCGAACACTTTCTCCGCTTGATCCAGCTGCGTCTGCTGCTGCCGGATCACCTGGTCGAGTTGCGCAATGAAGGCCTGCCAGGCCTGCAGGCGAGACACCTGCACCACCCCTTGCTGGCTGTTCCGGATCTGCTGGCGATACTCCTGCTGGTAGCGGTTCAGGTTTTCCACCTGTTCACGCTGCTGGTCAACCAGTTTGCGGGCTTCGCCCATCCGCTCCAGGGCCTCCTGCTCTTTGCGCACCTCAAGGGAGAGAACCACTGCCAGTCGCTGTGACCTCAGCATCAGCCGTCACCTGCGCCGCTGGCGGGATTCGGTACGGCAGACTTGCGCCGCTCAGGAGATCGGCGCTCAGGCACAACCGCCAGCAACTGCTCGATACTGTCTTTCAGCGGTGCACTCTCGTTCAGCCCCTGCTGCAGAAACTGTCGCATATTGCCGATGTGAGTAATGGCAAAATCGGTTTCCGGATCGGAACCCTTCACGTAGGCACCAACCGATATAAGGTCCCTGGCCTGCTGATAGCGGGAATACACCTGCTTGAACCGCTGGGCCCGGGCGAAATGCTCGGTGTCGGTGACCTGGGGCATCACCCGGCTGATCGAGGCTTCGACATCGATTGCCGGGTAATGGCCCTCTTCCGCCAGCCGGCGGGACAACACAATATGGCCATCGAGAATTGCACGGGCGGCATCGGCGATCGGATCCTGCTGGTCGTCGCCTTCGGTCAGTACGGTATAGAACGCAGTAATGGACCCACCACCCGGGCGGCCATTACCGGTTCGTTCCACGAGCTGCGGTAATTTGGCAAACACCGATGGCGGGTAACCCTTGGTCGCTGGGGGCTCACCAACGGCCAGGGCGATTTCCCGCTGCGCCTGGGCGTACCGGGTCAGGGAATCCATCAAAAGGAGCACTCGCTTGCCCTGATCCCGGTAATACTCGGCAATCCGGGTGGTCAGCATGGCCGCGCGCAGGCGCATCAGCGGTGAATCATCCGCCGGTGAGGCCACCACCACCGAGCGTAAAAGTCCTTCCTCGCCAAGGATGTCCTCAATGAACTCCTTGACCTCACGGCCCCGCTCGCCAATCAGGCCGACCACGGTGATATCGGCATCGGTAAACCGGGTCATCATGCCCAGCAGCATACTCTTGCCCACGCCACTTCCGGCAAACAGGCCCAGGCGCTGACCCTGGCCAACGGTCAGCAAGGCATTGACGGCGCGAATGCCGACGTCCATGGACTGGCGCACCGGCGCACGGTTCAGGGGGTTGATAATATCGCCGGCCAGGGGCACCCGGGCTTCCGCCTGTAAGGGGCCCTTGCCGTCAAGGGGCTCACCGCTGCCATCGACCACCCGGCCCAGCAGTTGCGGGCCCACCGGTACGCGGCTTGCCGCCGACAGGGGCACCACCCTTGCCCCCGGCTTGAGGCCCTCAATCGCGGTGAGGGGCATCAGGTAAACCCGGTCATCCTCAAACCCCACGACTTCGGCTTCAACATTGCCGGCACCCTGGCCAAAGATCACACATCGGTCACCCACCACCATGGGACAGCCAACGCATTCGAGGGTCAGACCGACCATCCGGGTCAGCCGGCCGGATAGCTCCGGTTCGGGCTCATTGCCAAGAAAGCCCTTGAAGCGGCTCAGGCGGTCAGCGAGGTTCGAGGTCATCGCCGTCACCTTCGTTCGGCACCGGCTTCGGGCCTTCCCGGGAGTCCTCCGGCTCCTGCGAACTCAGGACATCGCGATGGAAACCGGTCAGATCCTCCATCAGCGAATCCAGTTCTTCGGTTTCTCCGCTTTCGCTCTCGCTCATCTGTTGGTCCAGCATGCTCTGAACGGCTCGCTGGAAACGCTTCTCCACGGTGAAATCAACCAGGCTATGGCGAGTCTCCACCCTGCAGCCACCGGGCAGGATGTTGTCGTCTTCAATCACCGAAGCGGATGTTTCGAGGCGTGCAGTAACTTCCCGGACCATTTCACAATCTTCCGGATGAATATGGATGCGGATGTTTTCTGCCGTGGAGGGAAGGGCATCCAGTGCCCGGCGAACCACATGCCGAATCTGGGAGGAATCGATAGTAAGTTCCCGGTAGACCACCGCCCGGGCCAGAACGGTGGTGAGATTAACCAGGGCGGTTTCCAGCTCGTCTTCGTGGCGCCGGATGGGCAGCAGCAGCTCGCCCAGCAGATGCTCAAGCCGGTCAAGTTTGGTATCAGTTTCCTTTCGGGTATCCTCGTAGCCCTGGCTCTTGCCCTGCTCCCGACCTTCCGCCAGCCCGGTTTCCAGGCCTTCCTGATGGCCCTGTTTACGTCCTTCCGTGAGCCCGGCCTGATAGCCCTGCTCCCGGCCTTCGTTATAGCCATCTTCCCGCGCGGCCTGGCGGATCCCGTCAATGTCCGCCACCGTCAGGGGTTTGACGTCCCTCTCCTCTTCCCTGGCCACTTCGTTGCCACGCGCATCCAGCAAGGGCAGCTCCCAGCGCTCATAGGCTGTCAGTTGCTCTTTCGGAATCCGGTTGAGGTCGCGGGTGGAATCTTTCATCACATCATTTCTTCGCCAGCGCCGCCGAGGGAGATTTCACCGGCCTCCGCCATGCGGCGTGCGATGGTAATGATGTCTTTCTGTGCGGATTCAACTTCGCTGACCTTGACCGGCCCCTTGGCCTCCAGATCATCCTGAAGCAGTTCCGCCGCACGCTTGGACATGTTCTTGAAGATCTTTTCCTGCACCTGGTCGTCGGCACCCTTGAGCGCCACCACCAGAACCTCCGAGGACACCTCCCGCAGCAGCGCCTGGATACCGCGATCGTCGACCTCCTTGAGGTTGTCGAACACGAACATGAGATCTTCGATGGTGCTGGCAAGATCCGGATCCATGTCCTTGATGGAATCCATCAGGTTGCCTTCAATGCTCCGGTCCATGAAGTTCATGATGTCCGCCGCCCGCTTCACGCCGCCAATCCGGCTGGTCTGGGAGGCAGCGCCACCGGAGAACTGTTTCTCCAGAATATCATTCAGTTCCTGCAGGGCCTGGGGCTGGATGCTCTCCAGCGATGCCACCCGCATCATCACATCAAGGCGGACTTTTTCATCGAGTGTGCCAAGAATCTCCGCCGCCTGGTCCGGATCCAGGTAGGAGATAACGATGGCCTGGATCTGGGGGTGCTCGTAACGAATGATGTCACCCACGGCCCGGGGTTCCATCCATTTGAGGGTATCCAGCCCCGTGGTGTTGCCGCCGATCAGGATGCGGTCAATCAGGCTGGCGGCCTTATCGTCGCCCAGAGCCTGGGTCAGCATCGCCCGGATGTAATCGTCATTGCCCACGCCCAGACCGGTCTGGCCACCCACGGCATCGACAAACTGATTCAGTACAAAGGTCACGTCGTCCTTGCTGACGTCTTTCATCTGGGCCATGGCAACGCCGACACGCTGAACCTCTTTAGGCCCCATGTGTTTCAAAACCTCGGCAGCATCGGCCTCGCCCAGGGACATCAGCAGAATGGCTGCCTGCTCAACCCTCGGAATCTTCCGCTGGGGTTTCTGCGGTGCGCTGGTGCCCTGCTGGTTGGCTTGTTCAGTCATCGACGTTCACCCACTGGCGCATCACCTGTGCGACCCTCGCCGGGTCCTCCGCGATCAGGCCTTTCAGTGCATTCAGCTGCCTATCATAACTGTCTGTCGCGCCCGGCAAAAGCAGGTCATCCTGTGACGACATGGCCTTGCGCAGTTCATCACCGCCTTCAATCTGGCCCAGACCACCATAACCGCCATCACCGGAATCCATGCCCCGTTCCCGCTGGCCACCGCCAGAAAGGCTCTTGAGGGTCGGGCGCAGCAGGCCAAGCACCAGAACCAGAACAACCAGCCCGGCCAGCACCTGCTTCATCAGATCCCAGAACCAGGGCTGCTCCCAGAATCCCGGGGCCTCGAATTCAACGGTTTCTTCCGGTGCGAATGCGGTGTTCATTACGGTAACGCTGTCGCCCCTTGCCGCTGAATAACCCACTGCATCCCGCACCAGCATACTCAGGCGTTGCAATTCCTGCTCAGGCCAGGGCTCATAGCTGACCTCACCGGTCTGGGGATCGACCACTCTCATGTCGTCCACGGCCAGTGCTACGGTAATTCGTTTGATCCGGCCGAGCTCCTGGCGCACGTAACTGACCGTGCGGTCCATTTCATAATTCCGTGTCGACTCGCGACGAACATTCACCGGCGGGGGCGCAGCGCCTTCGCCATTTCCTCCGACGGCCTGCTCTGGCACCGTCGCATCTGCCGGAGGCTGGTTGGCCAGCGCACCTGGAATCCCGCCCGAGGCCCCGGCCGCGCGCTGTTCGGTAAGCTCCCGCTCACTTCGTACGGCTTGCTGCTCCGGATTGAAAAGCTCTTCCGCCTGCTCAACAGAAGAGAAATCAAGATCCGCGGAGACCTCTGCCCGATACCGGCCATCGCCTACAATCGGTGAGATCAGGGACGCGACACTGCGCGTCAGCCGTTCTTCAATCCTGGAGGTGTAGTCATACTGATCTGCCATCCTGTCAGCATCACCCTGGCTTTTCTTGCCGGTGAGCAGGTTGCCGTTCTGATCCACGACAGTCACGTGTTCCTTGCTCATCATCGGAATGCTGCCAGCAACCAGATTCACAATCGCGCTGATCTGCTCGTGCTCCGGCCGGCGGCCTGCGAACACTTCAAGAAACACAGAGGCAGAGGGCTCCCGGGCATCACGGACGAAAACCGAGCGCTCGGGAATGGCCAGGTGAACCCGGGCATTGCGCACACCTCGCATGCTGGCAATGGTGCGGGCCAGCTCACCCTCAAGGCCTCTGCGGTAGCTGATGGTTTCCATGAACTGGGAGGTGCCCAGTCCGCGCTCCTGGTCGAGCAACTCGTAGCCCATGGTTTTTCGGTCGGTCACACCCTCGGCCGCCAGCTTCAGCCGCGCGTTGTAGACCTGATCCGACGGTACCAGCAAAGCGCCGGTGCGCGGGTCCATTTTGTAGTCGATGCCATTGCTTTCAAGGATGGAGGTAACGTCCTGCGGGTTGTAGGAGGACAGATCCCCCACCACAGGCTGGTAATTCGGCTCCTGAGCCCAGAGCACCACGGCCAGCCCCAGTGCCACGCTGGCAGCAAGACCAACCATCAGGCCAATCTGGCGCAGCAGGTTCAGTCGGTTGAACCCGAGGAACAGATCGCTCCGGCTCTCCGGCGCGTCGCCATCCCGGGCTGCCGGAACATTGGAGGCGTTGGTTTCTGCGGGTACGCTGGCCATGACTCTGCTCCGTTATCAGATCGGCATGTTCATAATGTCTTCGTAGGCCCGGACCACCCGATTGCGTACCTGGGTCAGTGCTTCGAAGGAGACAGAGGATTTCTGGGCGGCGATCATAACACGGGTTATGTCCACATTCGGGTCGCCCATATCGTAAGCAGTGCGAAGTTCACCCGCGGTTTGCTGGAGGTCATTCACGTTGTTCACAGCCTTGCCCAGCATATCGCTGAAGCTGGGGGTTTCCTGGGTTTCCTGAACCTGGCGGGGGCCGTCGACGCGGCCACGAACCGATTGATCCTGCTCGACTCGCTGGTTCTGCATCATTTGTGAACGCAGGGACCGGATATCGGACAAAACACTGTTGATGTCGGCGCGCTGAACCATAACTCTCTCCTGGCTCCGTCCTGCCACGGACGGAATTGCTCCTGGGACTCTGTTACTCCGAATTAAGCAATCAGCAGGCCAACTGAAATTTATTATTATACGTCAGACAGTTACGATATATTCTCTGGGAGACCGGGGGATCAATGACGGACTTTTGACGACGCGCCGGGAGTTACTTGAGCCCATGACAGAAAGGACAAAGAAAAACGGCACCCAAAAGGGTGCCAGTGAAGGAGTTCGTCTTGCAGTGGGTCAGGCCATGGCCATCTCGGCATCCAGATCGATTCCGGCATCACGCATCTGGGCCAGTTTGTACCGGAGCGTTCTGGGGCTGATCCCAAGTTGCTCCGCGGCCCGGTTGCGACGCCCACGCTCTTTCCGGAGTGTCTGGATGATAATACGGAATTCCTGCTGCCTCAGATCATCGCCCAAAGATCCCGCCGCCTCAGAGTCTTCATCGTGCCGCGGCTGCGCCTGTTCCACTGCAGCCACGTAATGGCTGGAAACATCCTCCACCGGCCGGAATTGGGAAACCTCAGCCGGCGCAGCGCTGTGCATATCCGGCCGGCCGGTAATACCAAGCTCCAGGCACAGATCGCCGGCGTGAATCACGTTGCCCTGATGCAACACCAGGGCGCGCTGAATGGCATTATCCAGCTCCCGGACATTCCCGGGCCACCGATGGTTCATCAGAGCGTTCCTTGCATCCGGTGCAAAGGTGATCCCGGTAAGCTTCATTTTCCCACAATGCTTTTTCAGCAGCGACGTGGCCAGCGGCATGATGTCCAACGGCCGCTCCCGCAGGGGCTGCCAATGCATGGGGAAGACAGTCAGCCGGTAGTAAAGATCTTCCCGGAACTTGCCTTCGCGAACGTAATCCGCCAGATCCCGGTTGGTCGTAGCCACCACCCGCACATCCAGGCTGATGGTCTTTCGACCGCCCACACGTTCCACTTCCCGTTCCTGCAACACCCGCAGCAACTTGGACTGAAGCCCCAGATCCATTTCTGAGATTTCATCCAGAAGAATAGTGCCGCCGTTGGCCTGCTCGAACTTACCCGGCGAAGAAGCCACGGCTCCGGTAAAGGCGCCCTTCTCGTGGCCAAACAGAATCGCTTCCAGCATATTCTCGGGAATCGCCGCGCAATTAATGGCCACAAATGGCTGACCGGCCCTGGGGGACTGTTGGTGGATGAAACGGGCAAGCACTTCCTTACCGGTTCCGCTTTCGCCGGAGATCATCACCGTGGAATCACTGCTGGCCACTTTCGTGGCGAGCTGGAACATGCGCTTGCTGATCGGATCTTCAGCCACCGGTTCATCACCGGATTTCTGGCGTCCGCCGCCTACAACCTTGCTGACCGCATCCACCAGGAACTGCGGCTCGAACGGTTTGACCAGATAATCGGTGGCGCCCGCCTGCATGGCAGACACCGCATCGCTGATCTGGCCATAGGCGGTGATCAGCATCATCGGCAAACCGGGATAAAGACGCTGCACCTCAGCCAGCAGCTGATGCCCGGACAGACCCGGCATGTTGACGTCACTGACCACCATATCGACCGGGGACTCCGCCAGCCGCTCCAGCGCCTCACTGGCGCTCGACGCTTCCCGGACACGGAACTTCGCCAGCTCCAGCGTAGTGACCAGCGCTTCCCGCAGGTCATGGTCATCCTCAACAATCAGAATCTGGGCCTTGGCCATGGTTGCCTCCGATCAGTATTTGTTACGCAGTTGCGGTAAACGCAAAGTGGCGACAGCACCGCCCTGCTCCGGCGATTCAATGGCAAAGCGCCCCTGATGCGCCTTGACGACTGCCTGCACCACCGCAAGCCCGAGACCCGTGCCATGGGATTTGGTGGTGTAGAAGGCCTCTGCCAGCCGGCTTGCTTCAGCGGGCTGAAACCCCGGGCCGTTATCCCGGACCCGGATCACCAGCTCTCCGGCCTCCTCCGCCACCTGCACAGCAACGCGACTGGCGCCGGCTTCGAGACTGTTATTGACAAGATTGGTGCAGGCGCCAACAAGAGCGTCGCGGTTACACATCAGGCGGCACTCGTCGGAAACGTCATCCTGGAGGGTCACCTCCGCACCGGGTACCGGCCTTAACCCTTCGACCGCTGAGGCCAATGCGGAAACCAGTTTGCCGGCAGAGAGCTCCTCGGCGAGCCGGGTTTCACCGCGGGCGAAAATCAGCATATCCCGCACCTGTTGCTCGAGATGGGTCAGGCGGGACATTAAACGGGATGCGCAACGCTGGCGCATCTCTTCATCCAGGTCTTCCTGGCTGAGGTGGCCACCGTAAAGAATGGCGGCTGACAACGGCGTGCGAATCTGGTGAGCGAGAGACGCCACCATCCTGCCCATGGCGGTCAGTCGCTGGGCGTGGGCCAGCTGTGCCTGCAGATGGCGGGTTTCAGTCAGGTCGGTGAGCAGAATCAGCTGCCCGGGCTGGTTTTCCATGGTCCGGATTTCAATGCTGACCCGGCGGCCATCACTCAGAGATACCTCGTGGCCGTCATCCCGGCGCGGCGCGAAGCAGCGCCGGATCACATCAACCCAGCGGGCGCCGTCCAGGGGTTCCCCCAGCAAGGCGATGGCAGCGGGATTGGTCTGGGTCACCACGCCCTGGCTGTCGAGCACAACCACACCGGCGGGCAGCGCATTGAGCAGGGTAGATAACCGGTCTGCAAGCTGCTCCTTTTCCTCCAGCTCCTGCTGGCGCTGCAGCGATTCCTGGGTCAGCTCACCGGACAACTGGTTAACCCGGGATTCCAAAGTGCGGTAAGAGTCGGTGATCTGGCGCGACATCCGGTTAAACAGTTCCAGGGCGGAATCCACCGCCTCATCGTCCTGTTGCGGAAACAACGCTGTAACCTTGTCGTTAACGTCCGCCGCCGCGTTGGCCTTTGCGCCGCCCGCTTCGGACTGAATCACAAACTGTGCCTGACTCATAACCTGACTCCCCGATCGGCCCATCGGCCTGGGCCGTATTGTTCGGATGCTTCGTTTGCAGGTTGTTAAGCCAGCACCGTGCCAACTTGAATTTTTCTATATATTTCAGACAGAAAGGGAATTACCTGGAAGGGGGATGACAATTTTACGTCGGCCAGAAACGAGAACGGCGCCTCAGGTTACGAACCTTTGACGCCATTGCTGGAAACGCTGTCACCCCTAAAAAAGGTTTCAGGACTCTTCGGACTCCTCCTCCCGAAGCCCGTACTTGCGCACCTTCTCCACCAGGGTTGTGCGCCGGATTCGCAGCTTTTCGGCGGCCCGAGCGACCACGCCGCCCGCCTCGTCCAGAGCCTGCTGGATCAGCTGCTTCTCAAGGTTCGAGAGGTAGTCCTTCAGATCAATCCCGTTCACTGGCAGCAGCGCTGGTGCATCCAGCCCCACCAGCCCGGGTATACCCGAAGGCATTCCGGTGTCCTCAACCGGCCGGTTCTCATCGTAATCGTCAACATACCGAAATTTCTTGGGCAACTCCTGCACACCGATGACGCCGTAAGGATGCATGATGGCCAGTCGCTCCACCAGATTGGCCAGCTCACGCACGTTGCCCGGCCATTCATGGCGACAGAGACTCATGATCGCCGCCGAATTCATCCGCAGGGAGCCGCGCTTCTCCTTTTCCATCCGGGAGATCAGCTCGTTAATCAACAGGGGAATGTCTTCCACCCGCTCACGCAACGACGGCATTTCGATCGGAAACACGTTCAGCCGGTAATAAAGATCTTCCCGGAAATCCCCGGCCTCAATCATGTCCTCGAGGTGCTTGTGGGTTGCTGCAATGACCCGGACATCCGCCGACTGGGTGCGATTGCTACCCACCCGTTCGAACGTGCGCTCCTGCAGAACCCGCAGAATTTTAACCTGCATATTGAGCGGCATATCCCCGATTTCATCCAGAAACAGGGTGCCTCCCTCTGCCAACTCAAAACGCCCCACCCGGGCGGTAATCGCCCCGGTAAAGGCGCCTTTCTCATGGCCGAATAATTCACTTTCCAGCAACTCGGCGGGAATGGCGCCACAGTTCACGGGTACAAATGGTTTGTCACGGCGGGAAGAATGATAATGAAGGTTGCGGGCCACTACTTCCTTGCCGGTACCGGATTCACCGGTAATCAGGACACTCACGTCCTTGTCGGCCACCTGCTCCATCAGCTGCCGTACATGCTGAACCTTGCGACTGGTGCCCACAAGGCTCCGGAAAAGCTGAAGGCCTCGCTGCTGGCCGCGCTCCCGGGAACGGCTGAACTGATCCCGGTAGACCTGCGCACGGTAAAGCGAATCCACGAACTTGGTATAGTTCAGCGGCCATTCTATGCGGGCAATAATACGGGCGCTGTCATCATCGGACACGCCCCTGAGCTCCGGATGGCCCAGCAAAAGCAGAGGAACCCCCTTAACCGCCTTGCACAGAGCTGTAATGTTGTCGGCGGCACCGGCATCTTCGCCGTTCACCACCGCCGTGGAAATATCCGAAAGGCTCTCCTCGTCGCCACTGCTCAAAAGCGCCTTCGCTTCGTCGCCGGCAAGGACCTGCTCCTCACCAATGAATTCAAGAATGGTGACCATGTCCCGCAATCTTGAATCATCCTCGCTCAGCACCAGCACTTTGTTATTTTTAGACATTCAACAGAATCTCTTGAGGGATTTGTGCGGTATTTAAGACTGTAAGGACGACTGAGTCAATTTTATGACGCTATTTTCGCGGATTTGAAGATATGTTTTGATAGGCCCTGGCCGCGCTGCGGTTCCGGTTGACACCTTTGAGGCCGGCTTCCGCTTCCTTGCGGGCAGTGCGGGCGGATTCATCCGCAGCGTCAATAAACTGCTGCAGTTGCTCCAGCCGGTGCCGCACCGGCTCCGGTTCCAGCTCTCCAGCCTCCAGGGCAGCCATCAGAGGCTCAACTGCAGGCTGAACCTTGTTGTTCAGCTGTGCCAGTGCGTCCCAGTCCCTGTCCGCCAGCGCGCGACCGAGATCTGCCATCAGCCGGTCCAGGTGTTCCAGTTGAGCCTGAGGATCTGCCATTGAATTCTCCTTTCAAATCAACGTCGCGCCAGGCCGTCGGTGCAGTACCGCTCCGCCTTGAGGTGGTAAGTCGTTTCCATGGTAGTCCAGAATACCGGCTCACGGTAATAACTGATATTGTAAATCCTCTCTGCGACCCTTTGCGACCACCCTTTGCGCTACCCTTTGCGCTACCCTTTGCGAAAGACAGCTGCAGAATTTTTCTGTCAGAAATGGTATAGTGGCGGATTAATTTTCCGGGGTTAAGCCCAGGTTCCGGGATTGCAGGTGTTTCATGGCCTCACAATGGCATTCACTGGTTTCGCAGAAACTGTTCCTTGCCCGGACATTGCTCGGTCAACTTGACCGTGCAACGGCCCGGGATGAGGAACACGCACCCAACGAAGCAGAGCAGGCGTTACGTCGCGAAGCGGCGATACAGGGGGCCACGGAGTTACTCTTGAGGTCCAGACGCCTGCTGCTGGTAATGATTGCCCGGCTATACCAGAAAAAGTCTGAAGAGCCTTCAACACTGGACGAGCTGGCCAAGGCAATCGGAGAGGAGCCCAGCGAAGTAAACCGGCTGCGGGCGATTGAGCACAGAGCCGGAAGCTGGTGGAACCATCTGGATCAGCTGGAAATGGCCCAGAGCCGGCCGCCGGCAACCCGAAAAACGGTCAGTACGGAAAATGTCATTGCGGTATCCGCCGACTCAGGTCCGGACCGGTCTGCCCCGGCGTTGCTGAACACACTCAATGCCGTCAAACACTTTGCCGACGATCTGGAAGAACAGCATAGCGAGTGGTAAGCGCATAAGGCTGTCCATTATCCGGATCCCAACAACTGAAAGGTTTACTGAATGTCACCATCGTTTTTTGAAATTGTACAACTGACCAATGGCGACTATGCCCTGCGCCGCATCGACGACGACAGTGCGCCGCTGGTAAAGATCTCGTTCTCGGAAGAAGCGCGGGAAATGATGGAAGACCGCGACCTGTCCGTTGCCAAGGCGATGATCGCCGCGGGTATTGAAGCTGTCGGCAATGTTGCACACGATATCGACTGGGAAGACGACGAACTGGACGCCCCGGACGCCCAGCCCTCCTACACCCTGCACTGAGCGATTAACGCTGCCTTAACACCACACCGTGACTGTTACCCTGTGCGGACGCCTTTTGCAGGGAATTGAAGGCGACACGGCCCAGTTTCCGGGTCCACATGACAACCGCATGGCAAGTACCTGCGCTCAGGGCGCGCTCAGCCAGTTCCTGCGCAGGGTATTCCGTGGTTGAGCGGAGCACCAGCAGCTCTCCGGCAATAATCCCGTGCATCGTCTGCCATTTGCTGACCAGCGCTTGAGGTGGGTCAATCCACGCCAGCCAGCGGTTCTCCTGGTTCAATTGAGTCAGCATAGGCAGCAGCAACTGGAAGTTTTCCACCTGCCCCTGCGGCAGGATAATTTCAGTCACATTTCCGGCAGCAGGCGCTTCCGTGGCGTCCGGGGTGCGTCGGGCGCGAATGACGGAACGCCGCTCGCCGGCGGCCGCTGCCGGCACTGAACAGGACAGAGCGTTGTGTTGGTATGCCAGATTCTGGTTAAAGCTCAGTTGTTCCATAATTCACCCGTTTCTCAATAAATCCGTGGTTATCCGGCCTGATCAGTGAAGATCAGAGCGACGGATAACACCCACACCCAGACCTTCAATGAACAGTTCCTGTTCTTTCAGGTCTACTTCGATGGGCGCAAACTCGTCATTCTCGGCGATCAGGTAGACTTTCGGGCCTTCCTTGCGAAAACGCTTAACCGTGACTTCATCACCCACCCGGGCAACGACCACCTGGCCGTTATGGACATCCTGGGTGCTGTGAACCGCCAGCAGATCGCCGTCCAGAATACCAATGTCCTTCATGCTCATACCCCGTACCCGGAGCAGGTAATCAGCCGGTGGTGAAAAGAACTCCGGCCGAAGGGTGCAGTGATCCTCAATGTGCTCCTGCGCCAGTATCGGACTGCCGGCGGCCACTTGACCAATCACCGGCAAACCCAGATCCTCTTCTGCCTCGGGCAGACGGATGCCCCGGCTTGCCCCGGGCACCATTTCAATGGCGCCCTTGCGGGCCAGCGCCCGCAGGTGCTCTTCGGCGGCATTGGCTGAACGAAAACCCAGCTCGGCCGCAATTTCTGCCCGGGTGGGCGGATAGCCGGTCTCGTCAACGTATCGGCGGATGATGTCCAGTACCTGGGACTGCCTTGCTGTAAGCTTCATTGAGCGACTCCGCTTGATCAGGGCCGGTATTTCGGTTTTGAAAGAGGGGTGCCCCGTGGGGCGCCGGCCAACCTGTTTTTATATACAGTCATTTGACTATATACAGTGTTTTATCCAGTGTAAAGTCGACACCCTGATTTTCTTGCCAGTGCTTAAGGATGACGATCAATGCCGGTGTGATATGGTGGGGCCATGACTCACTACCTACCAGGGAGCACCATGACACGGACCAAGGCCTGCAGGATGCCCGATGTTCTGAAAACCGCGGATGGAAAGGAGCGCAGGGTTGGCGTTGAAATTGAAATGTCCGGTCTGGGCTACGACGAACTGGTGGCTCTTGCCGCAAAGCTTCTGGGAGGAACACCGGTCCTCCGGTCGCGGTACGTGACAACACTGAAGACAGAGCTGGGTGAATTCACGATTGAACTGGATTCCGCCCCCATCAAGGAGCTTGATCTGGCCGATGAGCGGCTTCCCCGTTCGATTCGGGAACTGGGCGGCCAGGCCATGGATGTGATCGATGCCGCCGCGGAACGGATCGTGCCACTGGAAATCATCAGCCCGCCGCTGCCATTTACCAGTCTGGAAACGGTCGAATCTCTGGTCGATAATCTCCGCGAGGCCGGCGCCCTTGGCAGCCGTGAGGCGATCTACTTCGCCTTCGGCCTCCAGCTCAATCCCGAGCTGCCGGACCTCAGGCCGGCAACGCTGGTGCGTTATTTCCAGGCCTTCACCCTGCTGTACGACTGGCTCAAGGCCAGGCACCAGCTTGATGTCAGCCGCAAGTTCACGACCTATATCGAACCCTGGCACAGCCGATATACCGAACTGCTCATGGAAGACGACTACCAGCCGGAACTGCCGCAGTTGATGGACGATTACCTGGAGTTCAATCCAACCCGGAACAGGGCCCTGGACCTTCTGCCCCTGTTTGCCCATCTCGATCATGAACGGCTGGATCGCCACGTTCGGGACCCGAGAATCAAAAGCCGGCCAACCCTGCATTACCGGCTTCCGGATTGCGATATCAACAACCCGGGCTGGCATTTCTCATCCGTTTGGAATGACTGGGTGGTGCTCGAACAATTAGCCAGCAATCCGGACGATCTGTCGGAGATGCGCGCTCTGTTCCGTGAAGGCGGTAAACTCAACCTGCATAATCTGACCCACAGCTGGCAGGAAACCACCGAAGACTGGCTGGCCAGGAAGGGCTATGTCTGAGCCGCCTGAAACCCCCGACCGGGAACCGGAAATACCGGGACTGACCATCGGCATCAGCGGCCCCGCACGAAAGAGCCTGGCACATCGGCTGATCGGCCTCGGCCTGAGACTGCATGGTGCCCGGACCTACTACATTCGTCCGGGCTCCCGGGTGGACGTCTCACTACTGGACGGACTGGTGCTCTCCGGCGGCACCCATGTTCATCCGGAGCGCTATGGCCAGGAGTCGCAGGTAACCGCGCGCTATGATCGCAAACGGGATGCCACCGACCAGGCGCTGCTGGAGCAGGCGGAAAGAATTGGCATACCTGTGCTCGGCATCTGCCGCGGCGCCCAGTTCATCAACGTTTTCCACAACGGATCCCTGTGCCAGAACGTGACACCTCTGCGAGTGAACACACGGCATCGCCCTCTGTTGTTACCACTACAGACGGTTCGTCTGGTTGAACCCAGCCGGCTACGGCAGGTGATGGATTCCCCGGTGATCGGTGCCAACCGGATTCACAGCCAGACCATCAAGCGCCTGGGCCGAAACCTGCGCGTTACCGCCGTCGACAACGATCTGTTTGTTCAGGCCATTGAAAACACTCGGGGCCAGTGGCTGATGGGCATTCAGTGGCATCCAGAGTATTTGCTTTACCACAGTGGGCACAGACGCATCTTCCGCAATTTTGTGGACGCCGCCCGCCGATTCAAACTGGCACGCCTGGAACCGGATACCGGCGAGGCCTGATATCAATGCTGTATGCACAGGAGGAACTTCCATGGCCGGACGGAACCAAGAGTCCCGTTGTCTTCTTACCCTGGCACTGATGGTGCCGGCTCTGACCCTGGCGGGGGAAGTCACCCTTACCGGCGAGGGCAGTGTTCGCTATGAGCCGGACAGTGCACGGCTTCAGTTTACCGCCAGCGCCGAACATGCACTCCCGCGGAAGGCGACGGAACAGGTGGCGGCTCTGGTGGCCCAATGGCGAGACGGCATCCGCCGCTATCGGGACCAGCTCGGGGAATATTCCGACTCCACCGTCCACCTTTATACCCGCACCCTGCCCCCCGAAGCACGGGGCGAAGATCCGCAAAAGCAGGCCGTGGCCTCCCAGACCATCAGCTTCAGCATCAATGACCTGACGCTGCTTAACCCCTTGTTGCAGCAGGCTCAGGCCCTGGGACTGGACTATAGCCTGGGGCCACACCAGTTTTTCCACTCCGATGAAACGGGCCTGGAACAGGAGGCATTGGCCAGGGCCATTGCCGACGCCAAAGCCCGCTGCAGTTTCGTGGCAGGCCAGTTGGACCAGACCTGCGGGGATGTCGTAACCATCAACGTCAATGGCGGCCATCGTCCCGTGCCAATGATGATGGCGGAAGCCAAAGCAATGTCGGATACTGTATCCAGCGTGGGTGAACGGGAAATCCGGGCTTCGGTCAGTGCCACCTTTGAGCTGGACTGAGCTCAGAAATCCCGGGTATAGAAGATATCCAGAGAAGCCGCCAGACCACTGGCGGCTTCCAGGTAAATATTCTTGCCAAGGTCATACCGCAGCGCGACGGTAGTAATCGGCTCGAAAATCCCCACGCCATACCGGACACTCAGTTCATCGGTCAGATAGCCACTGGCCACCACCGATGTCTGCTCACCCGAACCCTCTGCCTCGAGCGTCAGTTGTCGAATGCCAAACTCCTCACCAATCTGCCCTGTAACCTTGTTCGCCTGGGTCAGCCCCAGCGACAGCGCCGCCCGGCTCATCTGCCCCTCATCGCCCCGGCTCTGGGGTGCCCTGCCCAGAATGACATAGGACAGCGCGTCTGTCTGCGGCATATCGGGATTGGAGAAGACCTCCGTCTCGGGCGACTGCACGGGTCCGCTCAGGCGAATGCCGGCAACAACCGTATCAACGGTCCGCACTGCTTCAATGTCCAGATAAGGCTGGGTCAGATTACCGACAAACAGCAGTCGGGCCCGCCTCAGCTCAAGCTCCTGACCATAAGCCTCGTACTGGCCATTAACCAACTGAAGTGTGCCGCGCGCGTCCATGTCATTACCGATCCGCAGAGTTCCCTCAAGATCACCGGTTACCCCGAATGCCGCGAACGTGACCTTGTCTTCGCCCACCACAACCTTGACATCCATGTTCAGGGAGCGAACAACGGGCGCCTCCCGTTCAACCCCCACGATGACTTCATCCTCCGACACCGAAACCGCCTGCGCCGGCAATCCCTTGATCTCAATAGTGCCTCTCGGAACCCCAATGGCTCCGGACACCTGAAGGGAGCCCTCCCGGAACGCAATAGTGAGATCAGGCTCCACCTCCAGTTGGGCATAGGGCTCCAGGTTAAACGGCAAACGGCTGCCGGAAATGGTGATTTCACCCCGGGGTGCCTGCTGCCAGTCAAACTCACCATCGATGATCGTCCGGCTTCTGGAATTACTTTGAATCCGGCCGCTGAGCTTGGCGGAATAGCCCGCAAAATCAAGGCTGGCAACCACCTCTTCCATTGGCACTGGTAGCCGGGGATCCGACACCCTGCCGTTGGTCAGGTGCAGCACCCCGTTTACAGCGGGTCCCATCAGGGGGCCTGAGATACGGCCTCTCCCATCCACCCGGCCGGCAACTTCCTGGAGTCCCGAGAGCAGACCGGCGAGGGCAATATCGAGCCCGTCGAGCTGGAAGGTTCCGTCGACAATACGATCTTCCGAGTTTGGATCCATCGCCATATCGAGGGCAAAGTCACCCAGCTTCGGGCCGGAGAGACGGGCCGCCAGACTGGCCTGCCCGGGCTTGAGACCAACCTCAGTTGTCAGCGCATCATAGGAGAGGGACTCCCATTCACCATCCACCAGCAACTGAAACTCGCCGTCTCCGGCATCAAGGAAGATCCGCCCATCAGGTCCGGCATCGGTCGTCGTAAAATTGACTTCTCCGTTTATCCGGGCATTCCAGCGCAGGGTCTCCGGCAGCAGCGGCGCCAGGGCCTGCGCCGGGAACCGGTCTATACGATAGGCAAGACGGGGCACGGGAAGCAGTGTCTGATCGTCAGCACAGACCGCGCTCTGCTGCCAGCGCCAGCAGTGATTGCCAAAGGTAAGCTCGCCTCCTGCGCTGTAGTCCAGAGCCGCCGGCGATTCCAGTTGCCAGCGCTGGGATTGCCCGGGAAGGGCGATAACACCCGTGGACAGCGCCCCCTGCCAGGTCCTCCAATCCGCCCCGGCGCCACCCTCAAATCCGAGCTCCAGATTTGCCTCGGTGTGGCTGGCGCTGATGGTCAGCCTGTGCTGTTCCTGTTTGCCACTCGCTTCCAGGACAAGCGTTTCCAGTTCCTGCCCGAATGCGCGGAGGTTACCCGCCTCCACCTGGCTCATGAGCCGAAGGCCAGATTCGAGGCGCGCCTCCAGATTCAGGTTTTCTAAAGAGAATTCGTCCCGCCAGCGCAGGTCACGGGCATTTGCCGTCAGCTCTCCGGTCGGGTCTTCCAGCGTACCTCCTGCCTTCAGCTTCGCCTCCAGACGCCCCGCCAGGCCGGACAGTAATGCTTCGGGCTCTGGCATGCTCAGGGCCAGGTCACCGCGAATGGCGTTGCCCCAGGTCCCACTACCCTCTAACCGGTTGTCGCCTATTAACATTTCCAGGCCCGACAGCTCCCAGCTTCCTGAGGAGGTATCAAGGCGGCCTGCCAGGACAGCCGGATGGGTGCGCCAGTCACCCTCCAGGCTCCAGCTCGCATTCATGGCGGGGATCGAACCGTCCCGGAACTGCCCTTCGGTAGTTACATCACCGCTGAGACTGGCTTCGAGAACCGGCATCCAGTACCCCGGATTGAATCCCTCAAGCCGAAGCGCCGCCTGCCAGGCAAGGGGCCCGGAAAAATTCACCGAGCCATTGCCGGTCAGGGAACCGGCGCCGGTGCTGACCATCAGATCGGTCAGTGTGGTTTGTTGCGTGTCGCCGTCTACGGTAGTCGATATTTCGGCGCTGCCCTGAGGGCCATCAACACCTGCGGTCAGTTCCGCGTGGTAGCTTCCCTCGCGCCAGGACGCCGAGCCATCCAGCGAGCGAAGCAAAACCGCTGGTGGTTCAAGGCCGGGAACCAGGGTATACCAGGGAAACCCGCGCAATCGTAAATCCGCATTGGCAGCCAGGCCCTGGCGCCAGTCCACAGTACCTGTCGCCACTACGGTATCCTGATCTGTCCCGGCTTCCCTGTCAGTGGCCAGCTCAATACGGATATTCTTTGCACTCCGAGCAGTCACCAGGCCCTCCAGAGAAAGCTGCACCGGTCCGGTTGTACCTGGCAGTCTGGCCTGCCCCAGGGTACGGAAGCCTTTCCGCAGACTGCCATTGGCTTCGACAAACCAGTCCTTGAGCGTGAGGGTCGCGGGCAGCGCCTCAACCGCCAGGAACTGCTTCGAAGTCACCCTGATCCGCGCTGGCAGCGCCGGATCAAGCGGCTCGACTTTGCCCGACAGTTCGGCATCCAGATAACCACGACTGCTGCCCGTGACCATCAAATCCCGGACGCTGCCCGAAAGCGTGGCATCCAGGGTCCAGTCGTCACCGTAGGGTGGCGGCAGATCTGCCGTAACCTGCAAACTGACGGGCCACTCCCTGCGGGTTTCGATCCGTCCCGACACAGCAACGGTGGTGTCATCGAGCTGATACCAGGCATGATCAATGTTCCAGTCGGCCCCGGAACCACCGGCATCCAGTTCAAACCGGTCCCATATCCTGGTGCCATTAAAGTTGAACGGCCCCATTCTTACGTTGCTGATTTTCAGGCCCAGGGGCAGATCAACTCCAGGCAGGGATATTACCCCACCAGCCCCGGATTTTTCGGCCGGAGGCAGCTGGGTAACCTCGAGCTTTTCCGCCTGCAGCATTTCCAGGCACAACTGCTTACTGAACAGGCACGAGGGCGACCAGTCCACCAGCGGCGCCTCGACAATCAACTCAACCCCATAACCCCGCCATTCCAGGTGATCGGCCTGCCATTGGCCAAACAGCGAGCCGCGATCATTTTCGGCCTGCAAGCCCGGAATCTGGTCAATCACCCAGGCAGTACCCGTCTCCGATCGCAGGGCAAGCAGAACAGCCGCCAGCAGTAACACGGGCACCAGCAGCAAGATGCCCAGACCCAGAAGCAGCCAGAACCGGAAGCGACGGGGTCTGGTCTGCGGCGCCTGATTGTTGTCTGCCGATGTTTCCGGTGTCTGCGTCACAGCTCGGGCCCCATGGAAAAGTGAATGCGCCAGTCCCCGCCAAACTCGGGGTTCAGCCCCTTGGCAATATCCAGCCGCAGCGGCCCGACCGGGCTGATCCAGCGAATGCCAACACCGGCGCCGGTCGCCAGTGGGTCGCTCAAATCGTTGATCGCGTTACCGTGATCCACAAACAGGGCTGCACGCCACTTGTCGGCAAACTGGTACTGGTACTCGCCACTGCCAACCATCAGGTAACGCCCGCCCACCGGCACACCATTATCGTTCTCCGGCGACAGGGTTTCATAGCCATACCCGCGGACACTCTGGTCCCCCCCCGCGAAGAACCGCAACGACGGCGGCACATCCTCGAACCGGTTGGTAGCCACCAAGCCCGCCTGAAACCGGGCGAGGAATCTGTGTTTGTCCGCCAGGGTAAACAACCCCTTTGCCAGAGCATTCACGTGCAGGATATCCACATCGGACAACGCTGCCCGGTGGGAACCCGTGAGATCGAACTGCAACCGGTATCCCCGGGACGGATCCAGCGGCGAGTCGGTATGAATTCTGGAGTACCCGGCCCCCGGCAGAAGAAGCGTACTCGTGCCTTTCTCATCGTTTCCGATGTTGAAACGCTCACCCTCCCAGCGCAAAGACAACACCTGCAACCAGCCGTTATCAAGCTGATGCTGCCACTGCTGGCCCAGGGTCAGCAGTTCCGATTCGACATTCTCGATATCTTCTCGCTGATAGCCAGCGGTGAGTCGGATCAGATCTGTCATCGGCGGATCCAGCGGCAATTCATACCAGGTGCTCAGGTTCTGTCTCGGCACCGAAAGTTCCGTCTCGGCACCGCGCTTGTGGCCCATGGGATTGATCCAGTGTTCCCTCCAGGTGCCCCGGAAACGGGGACCCACATCGGTCGAAAAGCCGACACCCGCCGCCACCGAGCGAGCCTCCCGCCTGGTGAGCGCAACGCGCACCGGAATTGTCCCGTTTTCGGCACGGGCCGGAGAGGCGTCAATATCCACACCACTGAAGTAGCCGCTGTTCTGCAGGTTGCTGTTGAGTCTGGCAATTTCGTCGGAATGGTAGGGAATACCCGGCTCGAAGGTGACGAACTGCCTCAGAAGACCGGTTTCGAACCAGTGGTCTTCCTCAAACGTGACCTCGCCGAGACGGTACCGCTCGCCGCTGTCATAAATCAGGGTGACAGTAGCACTCCGGGTTGCCGGGTCCACCTCCAGGGTGCGGGTGACAAACCTGCCATCAAAATACCCCCGGCGGCGGGCCCGTGTCTGGATGGTGTCCCGGAGGTTTGCATACTGGCCGTGATTGAGAATATCGCCTTCCGCGGGGGTAACCGGGAGATCGGCGCCAAACCGCTCATCGGACGCCGCCGCGCCCCTGATTTCAACCGTCCGGGAGGTGACCCTCACGGGCTCTCCGGGACTGATGGTCAATACAAGCTTTGCGGCTGTGTCCGCGTCACCTTCCTTAAGCTGCCAATCAATCGTCGGGCTGTAATAGCCGAGAGCCCGCAACGCTTGCCGCGCCTGACTGACCGCCGTGGGCGCATACCGGCGAAGATTTCCGGCACTGCGGCCTTCCACTTCACCGATAAAAGCCTCCGCATTTTTCCTGAGGTCCGGGTAATCCCCCTCCATCCGCACGTCCACCTGTTGCGCGGAAGCCCACGCAGGTATGCAGAAAAGCAGAGCCACACAAAGCCGGATCCGGCCCGAATTCACAGCTTGGTAGATTGATAGCATCCGGCTATTTCAGTGTTGGTGGTAACAAGAAGGATTTCCGTTCAAGCGTGGGAGTTTAATGGCGCACGGTCAAGTTAATCCGCCGTTGGCCGAACGGCCTCCGGGCACTGGCGTCAGGGCGAGTCGTTTGTGGCGCTGAAATAAGCTAACCTGTCAGATACTTAGCTACAAACCGGACCCTGGCGAATGCTGAAGATAAATCGGGACAACCTCAAATCCAGCCACCAGCTCATCTGGTTCATCATCGATTTCCTGATGCTGGGCCTGCTGATTATCAACCTGGCGTTTATCATCTGGGACTCGATCTACAGCTTTGTCGCCATTCAGAATCTGCTGAAAGAGCAGGCACCGGCGATCCAGTCCCTCTACCAACCGATCCACGAACGATTCATTTTTTACGATCTGATCTTCGTGGCCATCTTCCTGACCGAGTTTTTCGTCCGCTGGGGCTACGCCATCAAGGCCAGGATCTATGACCGCTGGTATTTTTACCCCTTTATCCACTGGTACGACCTGGTGGGCTGTATCCCAGTTGGCAGCCTGCGGTTCCTTCGTATTCTGCGGGTGATCTCCATCATCTACCGCCTGCATCAGTACAAGATCATTGATGTTACCAACACCAAAATCTACCGGTTCGTTAACTTCTACTACGAAGCCTTTATGGAAGAACTGTCGGACCGGATCGTACTCAAGGTGCTCAGCGGTGTGCAGCAGGAGGTCAAACGCGGGTCCCCGCTGTTCGAGAAGATACAACTGGACATTCTCTACCCCCGGCGCGACATGCTGTCCGACTGGATTTCCAGGCGGGTTGCCGAGGCGGCCCAGGAGGGGTATGTGCCCAACCGCGGCACCCTCAGAAGCTATCTGGAGGACAGGGTCGATAATGCCCTTAAACAGAATCTGGAGCTGTCACGGCTGAAATTTCTGCCGGTGGTTGGCCCCACCATCCAGGAAACCCTTGAAGAGGCCGTGGGAGACATCGTTGCCCATGTCATCCACCAGATTCTGGAAGACCTCGCCTCGGCCTCCAATCACGCCTTCATTGAGGACATTGTGAATGTTTTCCTGCCAAACCCCGGTGAGGCACGGAAAGATGAGGCTCAGAACGAAGCTCTGATCAACCTGATCATTGAAGTCATCGATGCCATCAAGGGACAGGTGAAAGTAAAACACTGGCGTGATGAATTGCCCTGAGCAACCGGTATTTGTCCGTTAAATCCACAATAAAGAGAGCACTCATGGATGCACTGCACCTTCAATTGCACTATCAGCCGGCCCATGAACTCCTGGGACAACTGGAGGCCGGGACCCTGACCAGCGAAGCACTGGTTACCGCCTTACTGGACAGAATCCGGGACCAGAACCCTGCCATCAACGCGATTGTGGCGCTGGATGAACACAGCGCACTGGCCAGCGCCCGCGAAGCGGATAAGCAACGCGCGCTCGCTGGTTTCCTTCCGCGGCCACATCCCCGGCCCGCCCGGCACCCAGTCCCGACCGGATCTGGTCGAGGGCGGCCCCATGGCCCGCAATGCCCGGGATCTCGAGCTGCTGTTGAAGGTCATTGCCGGGCCCCGACCTTCAGAGGAGCGCAGCTGGGCCCTGAACATGGCGCCGTCCGGACTGCAGACCCTCGATCAGGCCCGGGTCGGTTTATGGCTGGAGGATCCGCTGTGCCCGGTGGAGCATGAGCTCACCGGGGGTTATCGCACCCTGGGCAAGTCCCTGGCCGACAGGGGCGCCCTGGTGACCGAAGCCAGCCACCCCCTGCTCAGCCTGGAGCATATCCTGCCCGCCTACTTCAACCTGCTGGGCAGCCTGCTCAGCACCTCCCTGAAACCCGCCCAGCGCCGGCAGATGAGATGGATCGCCCGGCTCGAACCCTGGCTGAAGTTTCTCGGACCCATGACCCCGTTTATCGGTGAATACGGGCGAGGTGTGAATCAGCCCGTTTACCAGTGGATGGCCTGGAGCGAAATGCGGGAGAAAATGCGGGCGGAAATCGAATCCCTGTTCCGGGAGGTGGATGTGTTGCTCACCCCGGTCACACCCACCACCGCCATCCGGCACGACCATAGCCACCCGGTATTCAAGCGGCGCATCACCGTCGCCGGCCAGCCACGGGCCTATATGGACCAGTTCTGCTGGATCGCCTTCGCCACCCTGCTGGGCCTGCCGGCCACTTCGGTACCCATCGGGCGTACCACGGATGGCTTGCCATTCAATGTGCAGGTCATCGGCGCACCGGGGACGGATCTGACCACGATCCGGTTTGCGCGGTTGCTGGAGGAGGCCGGGCTGGCAGGGTTTGTGAAGCCGGAGGGTTTGTGAGAGGGATTCCGGGAATTTCAGGGCTACCGACCCGGGCCGAAGTAAGCCAAGATCATCCGGAAATACAGGAGTAAGTCCGGATGGCCGGAAAAGACTTCCGTAGTTCCGGTAACTCCTGCAAGCGTCGCAGTTTCCGATAAGGTTTGACGAACAGCAGTTGCCTAATAAATGATAGTTTACCTACTTTTTAACCCACTGAAACTTGCTGGGAACAGCGTAAGGATGGAAAGGCATGAGCAGGGAATCCTTGCCGGAAGGCGGGCACCTGGTGTCCCGGGAAAAGTTAACGGAAAAGACGAGCGCAATTCACCGTAATCTTTTTCTGCAGGCGTTGAAATCTCTCCAGTTCGGTTCGTTATCGCTTACATGGCCAGATGGAAAGACGACGCGCCATGAAGGAAAGCAAGACGGTGTGCATGCGGAAATGACATTGCTGCAGTGGGATGTCATTGATCGCCTGATCACCCACGGTGACGTGGGATTGGGCGAGGACTACATGGCAGGCAAATGGTCCACACCCGACTTGCTTGCCCTGATGCGCCTCGCCGCAGGCAATATCGTTGTTTTTGAGCGGGTTTTGCACACCAGCGTATGGCTCAGGTTGTGGCATTGGTGCAAGTACCGGTTGTCTTCCAATACACTGAAACGCAGCCGTAAGAACGTTCAGGAGCACTATGATTTAGGCAACGACTTTTATCAGCTCTGGCTGGACAGGAGCATGACTTACTCCTGCGCCCTGTTTGACGGCAATACGTCCCTCCCGCTTTACGAGGCCCAGAAAGCGAAATATGAACGCATCCTTCAGCGACTGGCACCGGAACCGGGAAGCCGCATTCTGGAAATAGGCTGTGGCTGGGGTGGTTTCATGGAAATCGCAGCCACACACGGATGCCATGTGACCGGTGCGACCCTGTCCGGCGAACAGGCGGATTATGCCCGCCAGCGACTCGAGTCCGCCGGACTGGCGGAAAATGCCGAGGTTCGTTTACAGGACTACCGGGAGCTGTCCGGCCCCTTTGATTACCTGGTATCAATCGGGATGTTTGAGCACGTTGGCGAATCGTACTGGCCCGCCTACATGAGGGATGTGCACGACTACCTGAGACCTGGCGGCAAGGCAATGATACAGACCATTACCATTGCCGAGGAGCGATTTGAGCGATATCGCTCCGGCAACGACTTTTTGAGGGAACATATTTTCCCCGGTGGTATGCTGCCTTCCAGAAAGCGTTTTGAAGCTGTTGCCGCCGATAGCGGCCTGGTGGTGAACGATGTGTTCGAATTCGGGCAGGATTACGCCATTACGCTGGAAAAGTGGCTGGCGAACGTCGACGAACAGATACCGGCGATACGGGCGCTCGGGTACAGCGAGATGTTCGTGCGAAAGTGGCGGTTTTACCTGGCCAGCTGTGCCGGTATGTTTCGCGCCGGAGGTATCAATGTGATGCAGGTGGAGTTAAGCCGGGAGTAGCGACCCGGCTTTTCCGCAGCGACGAGCGTTATTGGCTGCAGGCATGGGAGCCTGTAGCCATGGGAATTATTCTTGACTTCGGGTGGGGTCCGCGGTTGCCCCCCAGCGCCATTGGGTAATCTCCGGCATATCCACGCCGTGCTCGATGATGTGATGCCGATGCTCGATCAGCCGGTCACGCAGCCATTGCTTGAGATAGGCGGCCCGTGACCCCAGTTGCGGAACCCGATCAATGACATCCGCCACCAGGTGGAAACGGTCCATGTCATTGCGCACCACCATGTCGAACGGCGTGGTGGTGCCTTCCTCCTTGTAGCCACGCACGTGGAGGTTCTTGTGATTGGTGCGCCGGTAGGTCAGGCGATGGATCAGCCAGGGATACCCGTGATAGGCGAAGATGATCGGTTTATCGGTCGTGAACAGGGTGTCGAAGTCCTTGTGTGACAGCCCGTTCGGGTGTTCCGCCTGGTCCTGCAGGGTCATGAGATCCACCACGTTGATCACACGCACCCTGAGCTCGGGCAGGTGGCGGCGCAGGATATCCACCGCCGCCAGGATCTCCAGGGTCGGCACGTCACCGGCACAGGCCATCACCACATCCGGATCGCTGCCCTGGTCGTTACCCGCCCAGCCCCAGATGCCGATACCGGCACTGCAGTGCTTGATGGCTGCGTCCATGTCGAGCCACTGGGGCTGCGGCTGCTTGCCGGCCACGATCACATTAACGAAATTGCGCGAGCGCAGGCAACAGTCGGTCACCCACAGCAGGGTGTTGGCATCAGGCGGCAGGTAGACGCGGATAACATCGGCCTTCTTGTTCACCACGTGATCGATAAAGCCGGGGTCCTGGTGCGAGAAGCCGTTGTGGTCCTGGCGCCAGACATGCGAGGTCAGCAGATAATTGAGCGAGGCGATGGGACGGCGCCAGGGGATCTCCTTGCTGGTGACCTTGAGCCACTTGGCATGCTGGTTGAACATCGAGTCGATGATGTGGATGAATGCCTCGTAGCAGGAAAACAGCCCGTGCCTGCCGGTCAGCAGATACCCTTCCAGCCAGCCCTGGCAGGTGTGCTCGGAGAGGATCTCCATGACCCGACCGTCCGGCGCCAGGTGATCGTCTTCCGGCAGCGTCTCGCCCATCCAGGCACGGTTGGTCACCTCGAACAGCGAACCAAGGCGGTTGGAGTTGGTCTCGTCCGGGCCCATAACGCGGAAGTTCCGCGTCTCCGTGTTCAGTTGCATGACATCGCGCAGGTAACCGCCCATGATCCGGGTCGATTCCGCCTGTTCCGTGCCGGGGCCGCTCACCGCGACGGCATAGTCACGGAAGTCGGGCAGTTGCAAGTCCCTGAGCAGCAGACCGCCGTTGGCATGGGGGTTGGCGCCCATACGCCGTTCGCCCTGCGGTGCCAGTGCCGCCAACTCCGGTTTCAGGGCCCCGGTCCGGTCGAACAACTCTTCGGGACGGTAACTCTTCATCCAGTGTTCAAGCAGCTCCAGGTGCTCCGGCTTGCTAGCCAGTTCTGCGAAGGGCACCTGGTGCGAACGCCAGGTACCTTCGGTCTTCCGGCCATCGACTTCTTTCGGGCCGGTCCAGCCCTTTGGGGTGCGCAGGATAATCATTGGCCAGCGCGGCCGCACGGCCGTTCCCTTGGTGCGGGCTTCGTTTTGGATCGTCCGGATCTCGCCGATCACCGTGTCCAGGGTCGCCGCCATACGCTGGTGCATCTGCGCGGGCTCGTCGCCCTCGACGAAGTAAGGCCGGTAGCCGTAGCCGATGAACAGGCTCTCCAGCTCCTCATGGGGAATGCGCGCCAGCACGCTGGGATTGGCGATCTTGTAGCCGTTCAGGTGCAGGATCGGCAGCACCGCGCCGTCCTGCGCGGGGTTGAGAAATTTGTTTGAATGCCAGGCGGTGGCGAGCGGCCCGGTTTCGGCCTCGCCGTCACCGACCACGCAGGCGGCGATGAGATCCGGGTTGTCGAACACCGCACCGAAGGCATGGGACAGGGCGTAACCGAGTTCGCCGCCTTCGTGGATGGAGCCCGGGGTTTCCGGCGCCACGTGGCTCGGCACGCCGCCGGGAAACGAGAACTGCTTGAACAACCGCTGCATGCCGACGGCGTTCTGCGGAATGTTCGGATAAGCCTCACTGTAACTGCCTTCCAGCCAGGTGTTGGCAACCAGACCCGGCCCGCCGTGTCCGGGGCCGGTGATGTAAATGACGCTCAGATCCTGCGCCCTGATCACCCGGTTCAGGTGCACGTAAATGAAGTTCAGCCCAGGCGTGGTCCCCCAGTGCCCCAGCAAGCGCGCCTTGACGTGCGCCAGGGTCAGCGGCTCGGTGAGCAGGGGGTTGTCGCGCAGGTAGATCTGCCCCACCGAGAGGTAGTTGGCGGCACGCCAGTAGGCATCCATCCGGCGGAGTTCGTCCGCCGCCAGCGGGCTCGGCCCGGCACTGGCTTGTTCGGTTTGTATAGGTTGTTTCAAGATCAGGTCCTCCACAAAGTCAGGGATAGGAGTGCTTCAGGTCAGGCTCAGGTTTCTGTTGCGGCCGGATGATCTGCAGGCAAGCCCAAACTTCCCAGACCAGGAAAACCGCCAGCGCGACACGCTCCGCCAGGCCCGGCGCGATATCCAGTTGAATGGCGATCACGAACGCCGTCACCGCCGTCGCCGCGATCACCGACAGCACCAGCGAGGCGGCGCGCTGGCGGCGCCAGTCGAGCTGACGGCGAAAGGCCGCTGAAAACACGAACAGCGCGGCGAGTTCCAGTGCAAACGCCAGGCTGGCTGCCCCCCGGTGTATCTGCCCGGGCAGGTTCGGCGCCTGGCCGGGTGCCTCGATGGGAAACAACGCCGCCAGCAGGATACCGACCGCGGCCAGGCCGAACAGCAGTACCGACCAGGTCCGCAGCGGCCCCGGGCGCAGCGCGCCGCGCAGGGCCAGGGTCAGCGCCAGGTTACCCCAGCCATGCACGAAGGCGCCAACCATGAACAGCCAGCCAAACGGCTGGTTAGCCAGGTCGCTGACATAATCGCTGGTCCAGTCGACCCCGCTGCCGGTCAGGTGCAGGGCGATAATTGCCGCCCCGAACACCGCAACCCCCGCCAGCCCCAGCAGCGCAAGCCTGCGCACCGGCCATGAAAACCTGTGTTCCCTGGTCATACGTGCTTTCATCTCTCCTGAGTGTCTCCTGCGCGCCAGGACACCAACCCGACTCGCGATCTTCCTGGATGCGCGATACCCGCCCGCTCACCGTTGCCAAAGGATGTGAGCAGCTTCCAGGGGGATCGCCACACCATTGTGATGCGGCATGAGTCGCGCGGTATAGTCTGTCGCCGGGCGGGCCGCAGGGGCTGCTGCGCGATAGCTGTAGCCGCTTTCGCCGTCCGTCGGTTGCCGCAGGCGCTGCATCTCCACCCGTTCAGGTGCGCTACCGTCCCTGCCGTCGGCGTAGAGCTCAACCCGCACGGCCTCCGGATCAAGGTCTCCGAGGTAGACCTGAACCTCGAAGAGGTGTTGTTCACCGTCAGGCTCGACCTCAACGTCGCCGAAGCGTATCGCGGCCCATTTGTGATCCAGCGCGTGCCGCCATTCAACCAGTTCCGCGCCGACTCCCCCTTTGCCAGCGGCCCGCTCACGGTATGCAGCGGCAGCCGGGAGGTAGTGTTGCTCGGTGTATTCGCGCACCGTACGGTTGGTAGAAAAGCGCGGTGTCAACCGCGCCATGCTCTCGCGCATCCGGTTCACCCAGGCGGAGGGAATGCCTTGTTCATCACGCGTATAGAACTCGGGGATCACTTCGCGTTCGAGCAGGTCGTACAGCGCATCGGCTTCAGCCGCATCCCGGAACGGATCATCGCCATGTTCCTGGCCGTCCCCCAGTGCCCAGCCCACATCCGGAGTGTAGGCTTCCGCCCACCAGCCGTCCAATTCCGACAGATTGATACCACCATTGACAAGCACCTTCATGCCACTGGTGCCACTCGCCTCCCAGGGCCGGCGCGGCGTGTTGAGCCAGACATCCACGCCCTGCACCAGGTGCTCACCCAAGTGCATGTCATAGTCGCTCAGGAAGATCACACGGGCGCGCACCTCGGGCCGCTGGATGAATTGCATCCATTGCCGGATCAGGGCCTGGCCCGCCCGGTCCTGCGGATGAGCCTTGCCGGCCATAATGAGCTGCACCGGGCGCTGCGGGTCAGTCAGCAGGCGCAGCAGGCGCTCCGGGTCATGCAGCAGCAGGTTCGGCCTCTTATAGGTGGCGAAGCGGCGGGCAAAACCCAGCGTCAATACCCCGGGATCAAACAGCTGGTTCGCAGTATCAGCGGCCTCGGGCGCCTCGCCGGAGGCGGCCAGTTGCCGGGACAATCGATCACGGACGTAGTCAACCAACGCCTTACTGGCCGCCGTGCGGAATTGCCAGAGACGGGCGTCAGAGAGGGCGCGAATGTGCTGCTCATGGGTTTCCGTGGTCCCCAGCCAGCGTTCCTTGCCACAGGCCTCGGTCCAAAGATCATCCGCCGCCGCCGAGTCCCAGGTCGGCATGTGAACGCCGTTGGTCACGTGCGTAACCGGCACCTCATCCACGGGCCAGCGCGGGAACAGCGGCGCAAACAGGTGCCGGCTCACCTTGCCGTGCAGGCGACTTACGCCATTCACCGCCCCGCTGCCGCGGATCGCCAGGTACGCCATATTGAAATCCTCGGCCGGATCGTCCGGATTCCGGCGGCCCAGCGCCAGCAAATCGTCGAGCGTAATGCCGAGCTGGTTGCTTGCGTAGCCACCCAGGCAGTGCTCGATGAGGCCTGGTGGGAAACGGTCGAAGCCAGCGGCCACCGCCGTGTGGGTGGTGAAGAGATTGCCCGCGCGCGTGGCGGCCAGCGCAACGCCGAACGGCTGACCGGTCCGCTGCATGAAGTGGCGGGCGCGCTCCAGCACGGCCAGAGCCGCATGCCCTTCGTTCAGGTGGCAGACTTCCGGTTCGATACCGAGCGCGGCGAGCAACCGCCAGCCGCCAATCCCGAGGATCACCTCCTGCATCAGGCGTTGATCCGGCGCGCCCCCGTAAAGCTCACTGGTTATTCCCCGGTACGGCGGGTAGTTCGCCGCATCGTTGCTGTCCAGGAGGTAAAGCTTCACACGGCCCACCTGGACCTGCCAGGCGCGCAGCCAGATCGGGTGGCCGGGCAGGCCGAGCTGTATCCGCAGCCACTCCCCGTTGGAATGACGCAACGGCATGATTGGCAACTGGCCGGGATCGTTATACGGGTAAAGCGCCTGCTGTGCACCGTCCCGGTCGATCAGCTGGCGAAAATAGCCTTGCTGGTAGAGAAGCCCCACGCCAATCACCGGAACACCCAGATCGCTGGCGGCCTTGAGCTGATCGCCCGCCACGTTGCCCAGCCCGCCGGAATAAATGGGCAGGGCCTCGCTCAGCATGAACTCCATGCTGAAATAAGCGGCACAGGTTAAAGGCGGCCGCGGGTAGGTTTGCTGAAACCACGCCGGCGCCCGAGCGGCATCTCGCCTGGCCTGCACCAGGTCCCCGACGTCTTTACGGAACGCCGGATCGGCCAGAAGTCCCTGGAGCTTCTCCCGCGAGACCGTCTGCAGAACGACCCAGGGGTTACGTGTGGCTTGCCACAACTCGGGATCCAGCTGCCGCCACACCTGGTCGGTCGCATGATTCCATGACGAACGCATATCCAGGGCCAGCTCGGCCAGGGCATCAAATCCCTCGACATCCGTATGCAGCGGGCCGTATAGCAGCTGGCTGACAGGGGTTTCATTGTTCATGGGGTCTCCTTCCTTATTAAGACCGGGGCCTGCGCCCGTTGATAGCCCTTGCGCCGCCGCTCACCTGCGCCGCGGCTCACCAGAGTGGTGCCCCTGCCAGGGTCAGTTGTGCTCCGGGGGATTAAACCGCGGTTGCGTGGTCTTCATCAGGACCACCACGCCGACAACCGCCGACAGCAGCGAGCCTGCAATCACACTGAGACGGGCATTGCGAAATACCTCCGGATCGGGAAAGGCGAGGCCGGCGATGAACAGGCTCATAGTGAAACCGATGCCGGCGACAAGGGCCACGCCGGCGAGCTGGCCCCAACTCACCGACTCTGGAAGTCTTGCCACCCCGAGTCGCACCGCAAGCCAGGTGAAGCCAAAAATACCCAGCGGTTTCCCGGCGAACAGCCCTAGCAAGATCCCCAGCGACGTCGGAGAGGCAAGCGTGGCTGCACTCGCCAGCGTTAGCACAATGCCCGAGTTGAAGAACGCGAAGATCGGTACCACGCCGAGCGCCACCCACGGCTGAAGCGCCTGTTCCGCATCTTTCAGCGGCGAGAAAGAGCGAGCGCCCTGTCTGGCCCGCATGGGAATCGCAAGACCTATGGCCACCCCGGCGAGCGTCGCGTGAACGCCGGACTTAAGCACTGCGACCCAGAGAAACACACCCACGACGACGTAAGCCCCGGTACGCGTGACCTTGAAGATATTGAGCGTTACCAGGGCCACAATCCCCAGGGCCGCCAGCACCAGTGATGTTGTGGCAAGCTGCTCCGTATAGAACAACGCGATGATGACGATTGCCCCCAGGTCGTCGAAAATCGCGACCGCCGTCAGAAACACCTTGAGCGAGACCGGCACACGCGGGCCAAGCAGTACCAGCACGGTCAGCGCCAGCACCGCGTCGGTTGCGGCGGGAATCGCCCAGCCGCGCATGGCCTCCGGATCGCCGGCGTTGAACGCTGTGTAGATCAGCGCAGGGACAGCCATGCCACCCAGGGCGGCGAAACCGGGTGTGGCAATCGCCTTGGGTGTCGCCAGTTGCCCTTCCAGCACCTCACGTTTCAGCTCCAGGGCAATGAGCAGGAAAAAGAATACCATCAGCCCATCATTGATCCAGAGGATGATTGGCTTGTCGATGGCAAACTCACCCACGCGCAAGGACACCGGTAAATGGTGGACTATGTCATACCAGGCTTGCGCGGGAGAATTGTCGATCAGCAGCGCAAGCAGCATCGCCGCGAGCGTCATCAGGCCCGCGATGAGCTGCAGGCGCGACGAAGCACCGGAACTCACCGGCACCCCCCCGACGTGCTCGCAATCCGGGCAGGCACGAACTCAGTCCCCACTTTGCTTGGCATCGAAGTAACGGTGAAGTCGATTGTAGATCGGGCAGAACACCAGCCCGGCATAGGCGCCATATAGGAAACTCTCAATCAGGCCGACCACAAATCCCCACCAGGTCAGCCACTTGAATCCCGGCAATACCTGCTCAAGAAACGCATGCATATGCAGGCTTTGGGGCGTTACCAGTCCATAGATAACGCAGACAATGAAGGTGACCGCTGCGAACAACCCCAGCGCCCAGGTAACCAGTTTCGTGTTAAGCATGTTCCACTCCCATCAATGGCGATGACCCGAGGGTCGGTCCTGATTGCTGTCCGGTTTGTCCGGCTTGTCCGTCTTGTCGGACGCGCCATGTCCGCCGTGCCCGCCTCCGCCGTGACCACCATGCCCACCGTGACCGAACATGTGCATGGCCACGAACAGGATGCCGATAACCACCCAGAACCAGTTTTCCGCTAACCATTCCATATAACCCTCCTCCGTCTGCGGTTGCGCCCGACTGCCATTGTGTGATCTCCGGAGCGGGCATGCATCTCCAGCGAGATAAGCAAACCACAGTCACCTGAGTTCAACCTGAATTATTGGAGCGAACCGGATCGGGATTTGACCTCAATCAAGTCAGGAATGGGAAACTTTCTGCGGACAAATAAAAAAGGCAGACCAGTAGCTTACTGATCTGCCTTTCTCTTAGATGGTAGCGGGGGCTGGATTCGAACCAACGACCTCCGGGTTATGAGCCCGACGAGCTACCAGACTGCTCTACCCCGCATCAAAC